>BNJU01001706.1_pt1 | contig 257890 bp, 353 predicted proteins | sample 8539281 | NCBI WGS metagenome assembly BNJU01 (sample SAMD00202456, study PRJDB9452) | human saliva metagenome | isolation source: human saliva | place: Japan
CGTCCTGTTCTTTTTACCGACTGTTGCTTTAAAATCTGCTTGTGTCGGTCTGTCAGTTTCGCATGGTCGAGAATGTCTTTCACAACCTGCGTCTGGTTAATTTCATCAAGTGTAATAGCAACCTTTAAGGTCGGGGCGACTTGATGAGATAGCCAGTTTAGTGTCCTTTGGAAAGAGTAAGGCTCTGGTTTTGTGGTTAGCTTTAATCGTTCACGATTGTTTCCAATAAACCATGCCCATTCTTCATTGAGTTTCCAATCGGAACGTGCTTTTGAATCGTCCTTATCCACAAAGCGGATATACCGATTGATAATCTTAAAAGCTGTATGCTCTGGATTATCATAGACAAGTAAATCACGTACTGCATAATAGGCACGCTCATTTTTTAGTCGGATTTCAAAACGGTTTTTAACCTCTGCGTCTTCAATGGGAATATCATTTTTCTTGTACTGCTCATAGTCCTTTTCATAGATACAGAAATAGACTTCGCTTTGTAATGAACCGATATAAAGCGTGTTTCCCATACATTCCTTTTCATCTTTGCGTACCAGTTCGCCACTGCGATAGCTCTTGAAACTGCGGAACACCGAAATACACTCTTCCTGTAGGCATTTTTCCGTCAGTGTGGGAATATTCAAAATCCCTGTTTTATCGTTGATGGCAAGGTCAAGGCGTTTCATCACGCCACCAGCCACCAAAGCGTCCATAAAGAACTCATACCAGCTTCTTTGTTGTGCTAGAAGATAGCTTTCAAATTGTCTGCACCCACGACCTTTTAATTCCACCAGAACACCTTTGTCTATCTCATGAGAGCAGAGAACGAATATATCGCCTAAGGCATAATGTTCTGAATAAGAATAAAAGCCATAGTCTTCATGAAGAAAATAGGAAAGTTTCAATTGCAATATTTCTTCAACCACATGCTGTACGTCCATTGTGGGAAAGCGAATCCTTACATAGTCAAAGAGCATTTCAAGTGGGGCATCGGGATTGAAGCGTTCCAGAGTTTCCCAAAGGGATTGTTGCAACTCGTCTGATGGCTTAACCTTGCCAGTTTCAATGTCGCTAAGATATTGCCTTGTAATGCCTGTAGCAATAGCCAGTCGGTTTTGAGATAGCCCATAAGCCAACCGTTTTTCCTTTAAATGCTGTATCAAAGTTTGTTCATTCAGTTAAATCCCTCCAATTAAAAAAGGTATGTCAACTATTGAAGCTCATTTGACATACCACGAAATTTTCTAAACTCCTTGTAACCAAAGAATTTTCTGCTATTTTTTTGACTGTTTCCTGTCGATTTGTACCCCCCTGTTAGATACGGGGGGTTAGGTGCTGGCGTGGCTATCGCCACACCAGCCAGCAAGATCAGTCCACACCTGCGACTTTCGCTTCGCACGTCGCCTGCGTGGACTGTCTGCTGTTGGTTAGTTTTTTTATTTCCTCCAAAAAGTCATGACCTTTTGGTACTAAGGGAGTGTAAAATTCTGATATGACACTTGTTCCCACATCAACATAGCCACGACCTTTGATTTGTTTTTAAGAAGAAATCTTTTTTTGTACATCACTGCCAAACATCATGCCATAGCCCATTTCAGACATTCTTCCAAGTGCCACTCTGAAATTAAACTGGTCACGGATTCCGTCGCCTAAATATTTTGCGTCTGGACGTTGACAAGCCAGTATTAAAAAGAAGCCAGCTTGACGACCTAACATGACAATCTGTTTGAGCTTGTTTAAGACTGCGGTATTTTCTTTATTTCCCAGCATTTCCATGAAAGCCACGTATTCATCAAAGATAAGAAAGTTTGCAGGAAGTCCTAAGTAGGCATAGTTCTCGCCAGTCTTATAGTTTTCCATCTCTTTCATAGCTTCACTTCGTGCCATCATTTCATCATAGAAACGGTCAATGCAGGAGAGCATATCTTCTTTTCTGTAGTAGACATTCCCCATCACAGAGCCTAAGTCGGCAAGGTCGGCGTTCTTTGGGTCAAGAATATAGAGCTTAGAATCTGTATAAAGCAAGGCTTCAATCAGTGTCAGTATAAAGTAAGTTTTACCGCCACCTGTACCACCAGCTATGAGCATGTGAGGGAGCTTGTCATATTCCCACCATACGTTTTCCATCAAGCGTAGTTTGCCATCTTTGGCTTGGACTTCATCAATAGAAATACGACTGGCGATGGTGTCATAGAGCAGGGTATATTCCACATAAGAATCTTTTAACTCTTTATCCGTCAGCTCACAGTACAATCCGCTTTCTAATTTCTTTTTCCAAGTGTAGGAGCTGGTCTTGATATTTTTCCTAGCGTGATTTCCACTCGCATCTGTATTAAAACCATCTTTAAGGCGATAAAATATTTTTGGGAAAGTAGGTTATCTTTTCCTTAGTACGACTGGACGAATCTTTGAAGAAGCCATCTGTTTTGACCTGTTCCGATTCATACCACTTGTTTTCAAGTACCATCTTAGCCAGCTTTTGACGGTGGTACAGTTGTTTTACTGTATCATATCTATATCTTTTGAATAGAAATGCCACCAGCAAGCAGACAAGAATTGCGACACTAACACTAATAACTAAATAGGGAATGTGAATCTTGTCTACTTGTGATAGGTTAAAGTCCTGCCAGTTAATCTGCTGGATTGTCTTCACATGAAACAGTCCGATAACCAGCAGGAAAATTGGCAGTAAGGACGCTACTGTAAAATGAAAGACTAAATCCTTGTCACTTGGGCGAATCCTTTTACCACGAATGCCAAACTGTTTCATGCGGGATTTCCTCCTTTCTCTCTAGTGGAAGTAGCATGACTATTTATCCGTGGCTGGCTCTTTTTTAGGTTGTGGCTGATTTTTAAAGGTACTGGAATCTTTCGTCAATACAATATCGTCTGCCTTGATATACCAGTCAACATCTGCCCCTCGGAAGGTAGCGGTAGCGACGGTATCTGCAACTGGATTGATGATTTCCACTTTTGCGTTATAGTCAAACTCTTTCAAAGGAACACTGGCAGGAATACTCACTTGAATCATACGTCCTTGCCCTTTGGATTTTAAATCATAGGTACGTTCTTTGATTTCATCTGAAACCGTACCGTCGTCATTTTGGATTCGTACTTCACGACGGAGTGCTGAAAACTTTAATTCTCCAAATGTAGCGTCTTTATCTAATACAATGCCATTAGGTAATCTCATCATTTTTCCTCTCTTTCTTTATTCTTTTATCATGTCGTCCGCATGTAAAAGGTAATTTGTGAATCCACGAGTACCAATTTTATAGCCCTCTGCGGTAATACGTGGATTGACTAACATTACACGTTCCTCAAAGCCGAAATGTTTTTCTCCAGCTTCAGCAGGAAGCACCACCACAATATCATCTGCTCTTTGAACGTCAGAATAGAGGTTGTAGCTTCGAGATAAGACAGTTAATTGTCCGTTGATTCTTCGCTGTTCTACTTTATCCTCGCCAGCAAATTCTAAATTGCCAAATGTTTTTTCCATGTTGGGAATCACAAATTTAAGTTCCATATTTTTACCTATCCTTTCTTTTTATTGTTTGATAAATCTTGTTTGTTTGATGGTCTTAAAGGGAGGGGAGCGACCTTTTGATTCTTGATTTTCTGTTTTCATAAGTTCACTTCCTTTCAAATATTGGGTAAAAAAATAGACACCTCATTTTTTGAAGTGTCTACCTATTAAATATTCAATTTTATTGGAAGTATCTTTGTATCTTCACTTTTCAAGGATAAATCGTCGTATCAAAGCTCATTCATAAGTAGTAAATTAGTAGTAAATTGAGTGGTTTTGACCTTGATAAAGTGTGATAAGTCCAGTGTTTATGCGGATAATTAGATTTTTTTATACTGTTTTTGCTAAAACAATTCCGAGCTAACGACATATATCATCAAATACCTGTTACAAAAAGCTTATTTATAAATAACTCATGCCTTATGTATTTGCATTTTAAATAAGCTGGATTGTATACCAAAAGAGGATAAAATTTATTAATGGAGAAGATTATGAGTAATAAGGAAATGATAATAAAAAGAACTTCAGATTAGCTCCTCCGCTGCAGAATATTTAACTTTTATTGCAGCAAAAAGGAAACGATGAAGAAGCTATTGAAATGAGATAGAAAATGAAAATGTTGGCTTTACCCAAAAATGATGGCTACCCTTTATAATGTAAGTACTTCTGCTATTAATCAGCATCTTAAAACAATTTATGCTGACTCAGAACTGCAAGAAGAAGCAACTATTAAGAATTTCTTAACAGTTCAGAAAGAGGGTAATAGAAGTGTTTCAAGAGAAACTAAACATTATAATTTGCAGGCCATTATCGCAGTAGGTTTTAAAGTAAATAATGAAAGAGCTGTGCAATTTGAAAATGGGCAAACCAAATTGTAAAGGATTATACAATTAGGGTTGGGTAATCGATGATGAAAGATTAAAAACTCCGGAACAATGCTTACCAAAGATTACTTTGATAAATTATTAGTAAAAATTCGTGAGATAAGACTATCTGAAAGAAGGTTTTATCAAAAATCACAGATATTTATACCACATCTTTAGACTATGATCCCTCAGCTACAGCTACAAAAAGATTTTTGTGGCAGTACAAAATAAATTGCATTATGCAATCCATGGTAAAACTGTAGCTGAATTAATTATGAATAGAGCAAACCATAAAAGTAAAAATATGGGACTTACAACTTGGGAAGGCTCTCCTGATTCTAAAATTCATAAATATGATGTAAGAGTTGCCAAAAATTATTTAAACGAAAAAGAATTAAACCAAATGCAAAGAATAGTATCTGCATACCTAGACATGGCAGAACTTCAAGCAGAAAGAAATATTCCAATGACTATGGAAGATTGGGAGAAAAAGACTCATCAGTTTCTTGAACTGTAGGATTCAAAATATTACAAGATGCAGGAAAAAGTATGCAACACTTTGCTAGCCGCTGAAAGCGAATTTGAAAAATATAGAATAATTCAGGATAAACTATTATAAAAGCGATTTTGATAAATTCTTAGAACTTGAAGATAAAACTGATAATATAGATAATTTAATACAGGCTAACGCTTATAGCTTTACCGCAGCCAGCTCAGGCTTTCTTACCTACGACCTGCAATTTCCCTTTATTAAATCTTCATTCGACACTAAAAACCTCTACATTATTTTTGCATATGTTTTTGAATATTTTTAGTTAAACAGCTTTTTACAGGGATGTTATCTTTTGACATTCGATGATGCAAAAATATGTAATAAATTCTTTTGCTAGGAGAAATAAAATGAAAGTACCAATAAAACAATCACTGCTAAAACGGTATTCTAGCTCATCACCGCCCTTTTTCTATGCACGAGCCTCATATTTTTAACAGGTTGCAAAAGAAGAAATCTGAGGGAAGCGATGAAAAGTCATATTATGCAACGCTAAATAAAACAATAATGCGAGCTGACAAAATCAAAGACCCGGCGCTTTTCAAAGCAATAGCCAAGGAACATAAGCTCAGCCGAAAGCTATAAGCTAACCGAACAGGAAATCAACGTTAAAAAGATCGCCTCACCTCGAGAGAAAAGTGGGAAGGAATCTTACAGTACAACAATGAAAAACTCTCAGACAAACAGAGAAATTCTCGATAAAATGACGGGCGAAATGCTACTTAAAAAGCACGAACGGATACATAGTTCTCACAAAAGATCAAAAATCAGATACTAAGCATATCACTACAAAGCTCCTAGTTGGAATAAATACATTCGAAAGAAGAATTCGAAAAATCCTTGGAAGATGCCAGGGCCGCTCTGGCATCAGTGGTTAATCAAGCCCTGACGTTTCTCTTGTAATCTACTCTAAAAGACATTCCTAAATCACGGCTCAAAGCTATAATTAAAAGAATGCAAACAAAGCAAAGCTCATAAACTTTTTCCACGGCTCAAAACCTTCTGTAAACATTTGAAGCCTTACAGACCTTGAGATATACCAAAATATTTCGTATTCACAACACACACAAGGCCGCTTTCAAGATAACCGTTAGCGATTTGAGCAAAATTCCAAATTCACATCTTCTAAATACTTTATAAACCCGATAAAGAAAATTTCAGACATTTCAGCAGACCTCGGGAACAGAAATATAAGCCATTCTCTTACGGACTTTTACGGAAAACTTTCAGAAGACAGAAGACGCGAAACGATATCCGCCGTATTTACAATAGATCAAAACACAGAATCCGACCTTCTCAGCAAGTTTGGGGATTCAAATCGCAGCTTTCAAGCCTTGCTAAGGTAAATAGCAGCGACTTTGATTTCGAAGTAACAAAGGTGAGCCCGCCTAAGAAAGTCTATTCGACATATAAGCCTCACTACGATGCTATACACCTCCCCATATGGATTTAGGATGGATGATGATGAAAAAAAGATCACAGGAGCAATACAGATAGCAAAGATAGATTCTTCAAAGAAGACACAGCGTTTAACCATAAACATCGCATCATTCAATAAAGGAATCCCTAAATCAGTTATCACAAAACATCAGAAACGCACTATTTTCTAAAATGAAACTAAAGGAAGTACAGGCGGTGCAAGATAGCTAAACGAAGACAACGAAATTTCTAAACGGCATAAAACACACAGTCAAAGGCATAAAAGGCGTATGTCTATCGTTCAACTTAGATCCTAAGGAACTTACAATGGGACAGATATCGAAAATAGCGGGCGATAAACTTCATAATGCCTGCTGAGGGAAAATTATTCAAGACCACAACCCTTCAAAAGTGCTGAAACTCACTGCGAATCACAGGTGAAATTCACTTAGGAATTTTCTTGTAAATTATATTATAATCTAGATATGTATACTTTTGTTTAGAGGCAACTATGAAAACACCTCGAGGAAACTTGTGTTGTTGTAACTTCATTAATTTGGGAAATTTTACACTTTGTAGCGCAAAGGCAAACATAAACTATATCGGACCATTTACCTTTAACTTCATAAGATATCTATTTCCATCCTCTGCATAACGCCTGTGATGCTGATGTCATTTAAAAAATACAAATTGACAAATTCAAATGTCGCGCCTTCAGATCACACCGGCCTCTACAAAAGAATCTCAGAAAGGTGCGACAACCTATATGATAAGGATAAATCAATAAAATTTAAACACGTGGTAGTGGGCGTAATATGTGGCACGACCACTCTTCATGGCTATGTCTCTTCAGCAAAAAGGCATGGTATATACTTCCGTAACAAATGCAGGCTTTATAACTGCGATGTACATCGTTATGGTGCCTATTTTAAACATAATATTCAAACGATACCCAAGACCGATTACAGTGCTATGCGTCATAGCTGCAGTGTTTGGGCTGTATCTATTGACGGTACCTGAAAATGGAGGATTCAGCGCAGTAAATAAAGGTGATGTATATATGATCATTTCTGCACTTGGATTTTCAGTACAGATAATTGCTGTGGAGCATTTAGCAAAAAAGCTTGACGGCGTTACCATATCATGGGTGCAATTCATAATGTGTGCATTGCTCGCATTGCCATCTATATTCATATTCAATGAAAATGTAAATCTGGATTCCATATTGGCGGCTAAGGTATCAATCTTATATGCGGGCGCTCTATCAGGCGGCCTTGCTTATACACTGCAAATTGTAGGCCAAAAGGATACGGAACCCACCATCGCATCCCTTATAATGAGCCTTGAATCTGTATTTGCCGTGATTGCAGGCATAATAATTTTGCACGAAAACCCGACCACCAGAACTTTGCTGGGCTGCGCAATAATGTTTGCTGCAATAGTAATATCACAAATACCTTCAAAAGAAAAAGAATGATAAATTAACGGTATAACGGAGATACATATGGGTATATTAGACCTTCAAAGCGGTAGCGATGTTAGAGGAGTAGCTACAGGCAAAGATGTAAAATTTACAGAAGAAGCGGCATATAAAATAGGTGCAGGCTTTACTTCGTGGCTTAAGAAAAGAGGCATATCCAATATTAAAATTGCCCTCGGCCATGATCCCCGCCCTACAGCGCAAAGCCTTACGGGTGCATTCACGAAAGGTGCTGAAAACGGCGGAGCAACAGTCCTTAACTTTGGGCTGTCCACTACCCCTGCAATATTCATGGCAACTAAATTTTGCGATATAAATGCCGATGCAGGTGTAATGTTTACGGCAAGTCACCTAGGTAAAGAATGGAACGGAATAAAGTTTATTACAAAAGAAGGCGGGCTTTCAAAAGATGACGTAAAGGAACTATTAACTTTGGCGGATAATGTTCACGTCAAGGACATTACTTCAGATAACGAAATAATGAATCCGATCTGCCCTGAGCCTTTATGCAAAGCATCTACGCAATATAATCTATGATAGCTTCAACAAAACAACGCCGCTTGAGGGACTTAAAATCATGGTAGACAGCGGTAATGGAAGCGGGGGCTTCTTTGCAACTGAGGTTCTTAAAAACTTAGGCGCAGATATTACGGGAAGCCAATTTCTGGATCCCGATCCTGAATTCCCGAACCACCCTGCCAATCCCGAAAACGAGGATGCGATCAAATCCGCTACATCAGCCTGCCTTAAAAGTTCACCGGACATAGGCGTAATATTTGATACGGATGTCGATAGATGCGCCGCTATCGCCGGAGACGGTACACTTCTCGGAGGAGAAAAGCTAATTGCCCTGCTTGCAAAAACTATAACTTCTACGAATCCAAACGAAACCATCGTAACGGACAGCGTAGTAAGCGGTAAGCTCACGGGATTTATAGAATCTCTGGGACTTAGGCACCTGAGATATAAACGAGTTATAGAAACGTCATAGATAAATCAAGCAGTTAAATGAAAGCGGATCGCCTCTCCACTAGCGATAGAAACATCGGGTCTGTGCATTTAAAAACAACTACTTTCTCGACGATGGAGCGTATCTTGCCGCAATGCTGATAGTTTTAGCCGCCAAACAGAAGGAAGAAAACTCTGATATAAAAGCATTGAGTGCGGATTACCCCGAACCTCAGGATAAAAGAGCTATAGACTCAAAATAACAGTCCATGACTACGTAGAAGCCGGTACTAAAATACAAGAGGCATGTAAAAATACTCTAAAGACTACCGACAAATATAAGATAATAACCCCTACCTGCGAAGGCACTCGAATAGAATTCCCAAATGGCTGGATGCTAATAAGAATGTCCCTTCATGAGCCGCTCCTTGTGATAAATGCGGAATCATATGAAGAATCAGGCTGTGATGAACTTATAGGATTAATAACTCCTTGCCTTGAAAAGGGAGGGCGGATACATCAGCTCTCTAGATATTCTACGGTGCGTTTTATTCCCTGAGCTAAAGTATTTTTAGGACTCCACCCGAGTCCTTTTAACTTTCTGCTGTTTAAAATTCCTCGCTTGAATGGTGCGGTACCTGCAAGAGCCTGATCTTCAGGTATCGAAAATACTAACTTTATATTCCTGTCGCTGTTTACCTCCACCATTTTTTCGGCAAGCTCTCTTATGCTCACCACGGAATCCTCACTGCTGATATTATATGCGACTTCATCCGGCGGAGAATTTAAAAGTATGTAAAACACAGCTGACACGGCGTCGGCGATATAGGTATACGTCCTGATGGCAGTTCCTTCACTCTTTAAAACTATATCCCTGTTATTCACTACATCCTATCCGCCTGCACTCTTCCATCATCTATGCTCATGCGGGACCGAATGTATGAGGCTAGCCGCTATCTTAGTATCAAGCCATATTGTTGCTTAAAGGATACACACATGGTCTCGGCCGCTTTTTTCCCTTCAGGGTATGATGATCTCGGTTGTAACGGATCTACAAGCCCGTATACGTCTTCTGTAAATTCCGTTTGATTTTCGTATGGCTCTCCATATATTTCACGACTTGAAATAAAAGAGATAACCTAGAATTTGATTTTTCGGCAAGTTTCAATGTATTCCAAGCTCCCAAAGCATTTGCCCCTATTGTTCCTACCGGGTCATCCTTCATTATGAGAGGACTCGCAGGGCTTGCCGTATGAAGGATGTAGTCAAATTTAACATCCGTATCTATTGGATCTACCACACTCTGCCGTATTACCTCTATCTCATTTCTTATCTCTTCACTTAACTTATTAGGGTTTCGCATGAGTCCGTATAATTTCATGTTGTCGCCCTTGGTTTTTATTCAAAACAACAAATGTAGACATTATATATAGCTACCGAGCATTCCGCTTGCCCCTGTAAGAAGTATAGTCTTTCCTTTGAGCTTGTCCCAATTTATATCTTCTGCTATTATTCTTTCGATATCTTCACTTATTATCCTGTTCATATGTTTCTCCTACTTTTTTAGCTTCGGCGTAACTTCTCTGGCTCCAAATCCAAAAACATGTTCCGTTTGCTTGTATTCGAGCATCGCTCTAAAAATATATAAATCTTCCGGCGTTGTAACCTTTATATTGCCTCTCGGACCCTTACAATATATAATTCCATGCCATGTTTCTTCATAAGGGATGCGGTATCCACCACTCCCGCATAGGGATCTGCCTTTTTTTGCTCTGAAATATGGGCATCGTACACATCTGAAAGTATAAAGCTCTGCGGAGCCTGCGCAGTATATAGCACGTTTCTATCAGGCATATCTTCAATAATTGCACCGCTCCTACTCACAACAGGTGTCTCAAACATGGATGTGCATGTAACGGCATTTCCCTTATCGCCCACACTTTCTATGTTTGCAGTTATCAATTCTGCAGGTATGCACGGCCTTACACCGTCGTGGAGTAACACAACGGAATCCTTGGGATTTTCTTCGTAAGCTAGCTTAAGAGCATTGAAAATCGACTCCTGCCCCGTAGCTCCACCTTCTACAACCGCTACTATCTTATCCAAAAGATATCTCTTTACAAGCCTCTTAAGCTTTGTTATATATTCAACCTTACAAGCAACGTAAATTTTATCTATCTCAGGATGTCGTCAAAAATCTCAAGTGTATGTATGATTATAGGGTTTGCCGTTTGCTTCCAGAATTGCTTTGCAAGTCCTGCGCCCATTCGAGCGCCACTACCGCCTGCAAATATCACAGCGATGTTGTTCGCATTATTTATCTCCTTTTACGTGAAATTTTTGGTAATGAGTTTCTTATACTTTGAAATTTTTCTCATATTCCTTACTTCTTTCTTGCACCTTCCTGGTATAGAATTGTTAAATCTGAATAGACAATATCCTCCGAGTCCGTGCCTTCTTATGCTTTTAATCTGTCCTGATATGTTGCTCCCTCTCATTGACCAACCCTTATCGCCGAGACCATGTTCCCCTGATCTATAAAGCGCAAGGCCGATAACCATGGGTATCTTCTTTTTAATTTTTCTCATGAACTGTCCGAGCCTTAGAGAAAACATCTTGATTCTGCCGGATGCTCCCCAGTTATCCGTCCAATATATCTGAGGCATTATCATATCCACATAGCCGTCATTAGAAAGCCATGTGGTAGATCCAACCCCGAATTCATGCAATTATCTACATTGCCTGCAGGGCTCACCGAAAACAACGCCTTCCCCTGCGTGGTTTTATTTACTCTACGTATCAATTTATTTACGTATCTTCGCTTAGTTATACTGCTCGGACTATAATCCTTTTTAGCCGTGGCAGATTTACCTATATTGTTTTTGCTGTTTGGCCTGTAGTAACCTTTTTAGCATGATGAAAGTAATCATCAAAATGTATTCCGTCTACTTTGTAGGTCAGAATTTCATTTACAGCCTTTATGATTCTGTTTGTAGAATATTCACTCTTTGGTGATAATAGTCATAGCCCACCCTATAAGGAGTTCAGCCATGCATGAGCTGCACACCGTGTTTGTGCAGCTACCACCAGCTTTAACGGATCATATGAAAATGATGAAGTTGCAGGTTTTGCATAGGATGCATTCGTCTTTAAATATCTCATGGCCCTGAATACCTTGCTCTTATACGCCGCATCATCGAACGCCCTCACGTGGAAGAATATAGTATTTATCCCGTTTCTCTTGGCATCCTTTACCATGATTTCAGCATTTTTCTTGAACGTCTTTTCTCGTACGTTCGTAAGCCCAAGGTTTTGAAAATCCAGGAAGCTCACCCAAACGGCCTTCATCTCCGTATTAAACTTAACAACCTTCACCGTTCTTTGCAGCCTTCTTTTTGCTCTATTGCTTCAGCTTCACCGTTCACTGCGAGTATCGTACATACCAGGCATACACTCAAGACTATAGATAATATTTTTCTTTTGATCAAACTTCCTCCACAAACCCTTACGCAATACTTTAATAATTTATTCTATACTTCTACCTGCCATTTTAGCATAATCTTCATACTTTTTCTTAGCTTCTCTTTCCGTCTGTTCGAATAAACCTTCTGCAACATCAGGAAGGCCTTCTTCAATGATTCGTACCTCACCTGTCCCATCAAAATTCTCTAAAGCTCTCCTTTGGCTGTTTTTGAATCAAGTACAAACAGTTTTTCCCTGCTCCTCAGAAGCGGGTTGTATCTGAACAGATGCAATAACCGCAGTCTACTTCGCTTTATGTCTCGTCTGTGACGTTGACATTTCCGTCTTGATGCCGTGACTTATACAAGGTGCATAGCAAATTATTATGGACGGACCGTCGTAGGCCTCGGCTTCTTTAATAGCCTTCATAAATTGATTCTTATCAGCTCCCATTCCAACCTGCGCAACGTATACGTAGCCATATACCATAGCTATCTTTGCAAGATCCTTCTTCTTAATCCTTTTGCCGGCAAGCAAACTTCGCAACCGCAGCTGTAGGAGTAGCCTTAGATGCTTGACCTCCGGTGTTTGAATATACTTCCGTATCGAAGACGAGTACGTTAATATTCTCCCCGCTTGCAAGTACATGATCGAGTCCTCCGTAGCCTATATCGTATGCCCAGCCGTCTCCTCCAACGGACCATACGGATTTTTTGACAAACTGATCCTCAAGATCTATGAGCACGTCTACCAACTCTTTTTCTCTGCCGCCACTCACTTTCTCAGCCTTAAGCGCCTTTGCAAGATCATCGCTCACCTTCCTTGTGACATCGCTATTTTCCATATTTTCTATCCATGCAGATATGGCATCTTTAAGTTCTTTTGAAATATTTAATGAAGCGAGCTCTGAAAGCAGTTCCTTTACCCTTGCACGTATTTGCTTGATTCCTGTGGCTATTCCAAGCCCATATTCCGCATTGTCTTCAAACAGGGAGTTTGCCCAAGCCGGGCCTTTACCGTTTCTGTCCTTACAGTACGGCATAGATGGAGCAGAAGCACCCCAAATCGATGAACATCCCGTAGCATTTGCTATCACCATTCTATCCCCAAACAGCTGGGTGACAACCTTTATATAAGGCGTTTCGCCGCAACCCGCACAGGCTCCTGAAAATTCCAAATACGGTTTTGCAAATTGGCTACCCTTTACGGATGTTTTTTCCATTATATTATCCTTTTCGGGTATCTCCATTGCGTATTCCCAATTTTCTTTTTCATCCATATTATCCGCAAGTGGCGTCATAACAAGTGATTTTTCCTTCGTAGGACATACATTTGCACACGAACCGAAACCCAAACAATCGAGTGGAGATACTTGCATTCTAAATTCAAGTCCCTCAAATCCCTTACCTTTTGCCGCTTCTGTTTTAAACTGTGAAGGCGCCTTAGCTTTTTCATCCGCATCCACAAGCACCGGTCTTATACAAGCGTGAGGACATACAAATGCAGATTGATTACACTGTATGCACGTCTCGCTTCTCCACGTAGGAACATTTACAGCGACTCCTCTCTTTTCGTATTGAGTAGTACCTGTAGGAAATTCTCCGTCCGCTCTATCCTTGAACAGGCTAACCGGAAGGGAATCACCTTCCTGCTTATTCATAGGTTCCAATATCTTCGTAATGAATTCCGGTTTACCTGAAGTAGCATTTGCCTTATCATCATCTTTCGCATTTATCCACTCAGCCGGAACTTCATGCTCGCTCAAAGCATTAATGCCCATATCTACAGCCTTGCAGTTCATGTCCACTATATTTTGACCCTTGCGTCCGTAAGTCGCATCGATACCTTCCTTTAGGTATTTCACGGCATCATCCAGATTCAATACCTTAGAAAGCTTAAAGAATGCCGCCTGCATCACCATATTTATCCTATGCCCAAGCCCTATCTCTTCCGCTATTTTAACAGCATTTATGGTGTATAGCTTTGCCTTCTTTGAGCCAATTCGTTTTACCGCTCCCGGAATATTAGCTTCTATTTCAGGACCTTCCCAAGTTGTATTTAAAAGGAAGGTTCCTCCTTCTTCAGGTTTTTCAGCATATCGTACTGCGTTAAATACGCTTGGTTGTGACGGGCTACAAAGTCTGCGTTGTTTATAAGGTAGGTAGACTTGATACGTTCTTTACCGAATCTTAGATGCGAAATCGTAACACCGCCTGATTTTTTAGAATCATAGGCAAAATATCCTTGAGCATACATATCCGTATTATCACCTATGATTTTTATAGCAGTCTTGTTTGCGCCTACCGTACCATCAGATCCGAGCCCCCAGAACATGCATCTTATCGTGCCTTCCGGCTCTCCCGTTACACTTGCATCATATTCCAGTGATTTGTTTGTAACATCATCGTTTATACCGATTGTAAAGTCGTCCTTAGGCTCTGTGCTTTCCAAATTCTTATATACAGCTTCTATCATTCCCGGCGTCACATCCTTAGATCCGAGACCGTATCTACCGCCTATAACCTGAGGTGCATTCTCAGAGCCGTAGAGCACCGCCTTTATCTCTTCGTATAGAGGTTCTCCAAACGCTCCGGGTTCCTTCGTTCTATCTAAAACAGCGATCTTTTTCACTGTATCCGGCAACGCCCCTAGGAAAAGCTCTTTTACAAACGGTCTATATAGCCTTACCTTAATCAAGCCTACTTTTTTGCCCGCCTTTACGAGCCTCTCGATGGTCTCTTCTATAGCTTCACATACGGATCCCATAGCCACTACAACATACTCTGCATCCTCCGCTCCTACGTAGTCAAGAGGATTATACTTTCTGCCCGTAAGCTTTTCAATTTCCTTCATGTATTCTATGACTATTTCAGGAACCGCCTCATAATAGCGGTTTGCAGCTTCTCTGGCCTGGAAGTATATGTCAGGGTTCTGTGCAGAACCTCTCACTACCGGATGCTCAGGGTTGAGCGCCCTATGCCTGAATTCCTTAACGGCATCCATGTCTACGAGCTTTTTCAGTTCATCATAATCCAAAGTCTCTATTTTCTGTATTTCATGCGAAGTTCTAAATCCGTCGAAAAAATGAAGAAACGGAACTCTGCCTTTAATCGCGGCCAAATGCTCAACTGCAGCAAGATCCATAACTTCCTGAACGGAAGCCGAAGCCAGCATTGCAAATCCCGTTTGCCTCGTGCTCATAACATCCGCCTGATCGCCGAATATGGAAAGCGCATGCGATGCAAGCGCCCTCGCCGTAACATGCATAACTCCCGGCAACAGTTCGCCTGAGATCTTATACATGTTCGGTATCATCAAAAGTAATCCCTGTGAAGCGGTATGGGTGGAGGTAAGTGCTCCCGATGCAAGTGATCCGTGAAGCGCTCCCGACGCTCCTCCTTCCGATTGCATTTCCACTACCTTTACCGGTTGGCCAAATATATTTTTTCTTCCCCTCGCTGACCAATCATCTACGAGCTCCGCCATAGGTGACGAAGGGTAATCGGATAAATAGCTACTACCTCCGTGAATGCATATGACGTGTATGCCGCAGCTGTGTTGCAAATCCATCGTTTTCATGTTGAGACATAACAACCTCCTTATTCCATAAAGACCTTCCCACTCCTAAAATTTAAGCCTTCATTTCTTTGTTTAAACCGCACCATATCGACAGGTACAAATTAAACTTCACTCCAATTACATTCTACCCCATGCGCAGTACTTTATCAACTGAAAGTATCAGCTCACATCACAGTATCCTGCATAATTATTTCGCCTCAAAGTCGAGTTAACCCATTTGGTATACAGGCAAATTATAATAGCAAAAAGTACTAATTAAAAACTCACACTTTTCCACCCATATGTAACCGAATTGTATTTGTAAAATTTGGCATTTCTCAACTCAACATTGCACTTTTTGCATAAAGCCAATCTATTAACAAAATTGCTCTCATATGAGCATTATGCTAATGAACTATAAAAATTCTGCCGAGAATCAAAAAGTGTTATATGTATAGATTTAAATAATAGAATTATGATGAAATTCATTTAGGATAAGAATCGCTCAGGGACTGTTTCCTTAGGTGTTGTTAGAATTTCACTGAGAATCTTTTAACCTTGGCTGCAGAGTCTCATCCTCTTCATCATTAAAGGAGTCGTATTTAAAAGCTTTACAATGCTCTTACGAACAGAAAGTTCATAAATGAGGCCCCGTATTTATCCACATCATCCGCTGTATCTGCATACTTATAGAGTATATCCTGCTCCGCCTTTCTTATAACATCCCAGTACTTTATCGTTTTTTGAGGTGAATATCCTCTGTGCAACTTATCCCTTATCATACGCCTTATGAGTCTAAAATCATGCGCAAATACATCACCGTCAGAAAATTTCAGCCTTATGAGCGGACTTACATATATCCTGTGTTTTATATCATCTCGAATGCTTGATGTTAGCAACGGAGAAAGTGCGTGTATTCCCTCAATTATAACGATACAGTCCTTTTCCATTGAAATCTCGGGTGCATTAAATTCTTTCTTTCCTGTAATGAAATTAAAGGTCGGCAGTTTCACTATTTCTCCCGCAAGCAATGCTTTAAGGGTCGATTGAAAAAGCTCAATATCCACAGCGTTTATCGATTCAGTATCCCTTTTACCGTCTTTATCTACAGGCATGTCATCCCTATCTATGAAAAATCATCTGTGCCTATGGAAAACGACGGCCTTTGAAGATCTGTTATCTCAGCTGCCAACCTGTTTGCAAATGTAGTCTTTCCTGATGACGTAGGTCCTGTTACGAGCACAACCCTGCTGCCTGATTCTATGATCTTTCTTGCAAGGCTACGCCTTTCATCCCTTTGAAGCTCCTCGGTTCTGTTCACAAGCTCATTGAATTCTCCCAAACCTATAAGTGCATTTATATCCTGAACCGATTCTATTCCAAGATCCGTAATATCGATAACTCCATTTTCAATTTCACATCTGCTAAACTGCATCGTCAATTCTCCCATGTCCACCCTAACTGTCTATATCCCTTTAGTAAATTCTTAAATAAAACGGAAGTTGTAACCAGCCCTACTCCTGAAGGTACAGGCGTAACATAAGCTACCTCATCCTTAAACGCTTCTGATTCCATATCGCCTGTAATCTTACCGTCTTTGAAATTTATTCCTACATCTATAAAAAGTCGATCATCTTCATCTATACTTTTAAGTTCCTTCCTACGTTCAAAGCTCCCCTCTACCATTTCCTTCGTAACAAAATATGGTATACCGACAGCGGATACGATGATATCGGCATCCGCCATAGATGAAATGATATTATCGTATCCCGTCTTTGAGTGACACACCGTTACGGTGGCATCATCCTTCATGAACAACATGGAAAGAGGTCTTCCTACCACCAAACTTCTTCCGAGAATGCATACTTTAAGCGTCTTAAAATTTTCTTTGTCCAATACCTTCTTTGCAATTTCAATACAAGCCAAGGCGGTAGCGGGCGCAAGCGCATTCTTTCTGAAAGAAAACACGCCGCTCATGCTCTTTTCAGTCTGTCCGTCTATATCCTTATTGCAGGCTATGGCTTCTTTAACCCTTGATATGTCTATACCCTCGTCCAGGGGCTGCATGGGTATGATGCCTGCTATATCCTTATCCTCTGAAAGTTTTTCAACTGTTTTAAAGGCCTTTTCAGTATCTACGCCTTCCTCAAGCACCGCGCTCCTTACGGGTATGTTGAGTTTCTCAGCCTTTTTTATTATCGCATTTTCATAAACGGTACCCGCTGAATTTTTCACTGATTTAACTATCGCAATTTCCTTGTTAAAGCCAAATGAACCGCATCATTTTTATTTCGCTAAAAGTTCTTCAGAAATCTGTTTGCAATCTACGTACATCTAACTCTCCTCCGTTAAAAAGCCCCGTGATCTTACCCTTTTCATCTATGTCCATGCCTTCCGCTGCTGGCTTTTAGGAAGGCCCGGCATGGTCATGATATTTCCTGCATAGGCAACGATGAATCCGCACCTGCGCAAAGCTTAAAGTCGTTTATGGTAATTTCAATCTGTGGGTGCTCCTGAAAGATTCGCATCATCTGAAAAGCTGTGCTGAGTCTTTGCTATGCATGCGGGAAGGTGCGAAAAACTCAGTTCAGAAATTTTTTTGCGCTTATCATCCGCTATTTTACTGAACTTGACCGCATCAGCCCTATATATTTTCTTGGCTACCTCATCCACCTTATCCTTTATGCCGAGCTCACTACCATATATGGGCTTTTGCAGTCTCCGCCTTGAGAAGTATCATGCCACCACCCTGCCAATTCTTTAGCTCCGTTTCCACCGTCTTCGTATCCAGACACAAGCACCGCCTCGACGCCGGCTTTTGAAACCTCTTCCTTGAGATATTGTATCTCGGAAGGTTCATCCTCTGAAAACCTCATTGATAGCTACCACGGTGTTTGCCTTATACCGTTCTTTTACATTATCTATATGCCTTAAAAGATTTTTGAATTCGGCTCCATCTTTTTGGACTCATTCTCTCATTCTGCCATGATATTTAATGGCTCTTATCGTTGCAACTATGACCACCGCATTGGGTGAAATACCCGCCTGCCTACACTTTATGTCCATGAACTTTTCCGCTCCCAGGTCTGCGCCGAATCCTGCCTCCGTGACTGCGTAGTGTGCAGACGCTATGGCTGCCTTCGTGACGCGATGACACTGTTGCAGCCATGCGCAATGTTTGCGAAAGGCCCGCCGTGCGCATGATGTGGGCGTGCCTTCAAGCGTCTGCACCAAATTGAGGCTTGATGGCATCCTTAGAAGCAAAGACGGCTCGTTTCTACCTTTAGATCGGCTATCTTCACAGGTGCGCCCTGCATGTCATATGCAAGTATGATTCTTGCAATTCTCTCCTTGAGATCCTGCGACAGATGTGGCGAGGCAGAGCACCGCCATGATTTCACTCTGGCAGACCGTGATGTCAAAATCCGTCTCTCCTCGGCACTCCATCGCTATCGCTTCAGACCACGCTGTGCCAATGTGCCTGAGCTGCCTGTCATTCATATCCATGCATCTTTAAACACCATATTATTCACGTCTATAGTTTAACGTATCTCCCCTGCTTTATATGATTATCAATGCAAGCTCGATACCGAGGTTGTTCGCCGTACGATGGCATGTATATCTCCCATCAAATGAAGGTTTATATCTCCATAGACCACCTGCGCCCATCCTCCACCTGTGGCTCTTAATCCCAAATAGAGGACTAGCTGAGGGTCCCTGAGCGCCAAGGCTGCATCTTCTCCATTTTGTCAAAGTCCGTCTTGCTAATGCTATGCTTATGGTCGTCTTGCCTTTCTCCATGAGTGTGAGCCATGGCTGCATAACTAAAATCAGCCTTCCCTTTGTGCGCTTTTGCATTTATTTCATCCTAGCTCCTCAAAGGCTAACTTTGCCTTTGTATTGTCCCATACTTGCCTCGACGGAGCATCATCATAGAGTCTGATCTTTTTGAAAATTTCTCTAATCGTCACTTTACCTCCTATGCTATTCTGCTATTTCCAATATCTATGTCATCATCGCCCACTATTTCACAAAGCGTCTATGAATGTCGGATATACTGCGAGTTTATTCCCTCATAGTGCCTTTTTAGTACCATAGCCTTTATTACTCTTAAAATCATGCGGACACATCCTCTTATCGAGCCTTCTTCATCATCTCATCTCGGATTGCTTAGCAACTCATAGAAGATGCGGCTATACTGTAGCTTTCATCAGCACGTATTATAGGAATGCCCAGGGAGTTCCTACGTCATCAAGTTTTACCAGCGTCTACCAGCGTGATTTCATCCTTGTTTAATACCCCATCGCCACATTTTCATGGAATTCCCATCATCTCTATTGCGATCATCATGAGCTTTTTCCATATGGGGGATGATTCTGCTGAGTGTAAACTTTTCATGGTTTAAAGAAGAAGCGTTTGCAAGAAACATTGCATCCGATTCAAGAAGAAAGCGTATGTACAAGGCTTTTCGTAGCTCAAAATTATGCCGGAACTTCCCACTGCTCTTTTTACGGATATGTCATATAGGGCCGCCCTCATCGCAAGCTTGGTAGCATTTAGTATATTTATCCTGTCTATTATGTTATGCGGTACTATACCTATTCCTATAGCCCTTGCATCCTCTATGATTTTATCAAGGAGTTTAATCCTGCCGGCTTCTGTGACCTTTTTAGAATCATCAATTCCGATAATCTCAGAATCCTCTTTCATGCAGACGCAGCGAAACCATAGTCCCGATCGGGCCTCCCACTTCATCCATACCGACGGGCATTTCCACCGCTGATGTAATACTCTTATCAAAGCCAGTAAGGATTTGTAATTCTTTCTTGCGTTTTTCCTCGTTCCTGCTTAGTCATCAAATTCCTCGGGATATTCAGAGTATCCTCCCCAAAAGTCCTTTTCTGAATTCATCAAGGATTGTTCTTCCCGTTCTTTCGTAGTCTATCTCGCCATTTCTTATGAGAAATCCTCTTGCCTTGCTATATCATCCATCACCGCCACGGCATCATCCGTTACGAAGGGTAGTTTATACCTTTTTCATGCCCTTTGCCCCGTTTCATCCTTTATTAAGTAATCTATGTTTTACACTAATGTGGAAGTATCCAGTATTTCATCCTTTGTGCAACCGCAATATGCAGCCTGTAGGCGCTACCAGCTCATCCTCGAAAATTAGGCCAAAGTATTCCGGTGTATCCATAAGCTGTACACGTTCGAATCTTATAATTTGCTTGCCTCAGTAACGCCCGGTTTATCTCCGTCACAGTACTTCTGTCATCCTATTTATAAAGGAAGATTTTCCGACGTTCGGTATACCCACTACCATCAGCCCCATGGAAATCATTAAAGCTGTTCTTTTTCATCGAGCCAGATTTGATTTTCATGATATGGCGCTCTGTCTTTATTCCAAACCCCGTAATGGAGTTTACCAAGAATGCATCTGCGCCCTGCGTCTTAAAAATGTCCTTCCACTTCTCGTTTCCTGAATCCTCGGCAAGACTCGTACTTATTTAAAATTATTATTCGTCTATGCTTTCTGAGTAAGCTGTCTAACACTGGATTTACTGAAAGCGTACTTTGCATCCAGAATTTCTATTACTCACATCTATGACCTTGAGGTCTTCCCTTTATGGTGTCGGTTGCCTTTTTCATATGTCCCGGATACCAATTGATCTTATTCATCGCAACTACCTTTCATCTCTATAAGATTTCTTGTCTAAATACGACTGCAACAGTATTACAGCTGCTTGTTTATCTATTACGTCCTTTTTGCTTACCCTTTATGCCGCCTTGTATAAGAACTTCATCATCTTCGTGGTAAAGCGCTCATCGTAGAACTCCACCTTTATGTTGCTCATCCCGCTGCTTCTAAGCTTATTTTGAAGTTTTGTCCGCAAATTTTTCCGTATATACTTTGTTCGTTCTGCTTCCAGCACGTATTTAACGGCATGCCGATCACTATTTCCATATAATCATCTTCCAGGATATCAATTATCTTGGTAGTATCCTTTTTATAGATTCTGTGGCCTCGTCAAAAGCCCCTATGGTGATCCCAGCATCGCTTCACTACCCTATAGTTGCTTCCCCTACATCTAAAGCTAAACTCTCATGTTATTATGCTAAATAATTCCTTAACAATTTCTTTCCATTAAATCGTCTTGTCCACTTTTATGATCGTTTTGCATTCCTGTGGCTTGTAATATACGATGGATCTCCGGATAAAATGTAGCCGACCATCTGATCTATGGCATTGTACCCCTTTTCGGAAAGCGCATACACAAGGTTTATTATGTCCTGTTTCGTATGTGTTCAGTAGTTTCTGACCGTATAGCTTTGTTTTTACGTCCATCATCCTACCTCCTTTTAAATTATACCACACCCATGCAGCAAGGCCCAAAAGTCCATCGATGTAACAAAATCAATTATCGCCGCTACCCTGAACCTCTCCTGTTTTTAGATAATGAGTAGATCTTAGTTGCCTGCAACTATCAAACCTAGTACCAAAACCACCTTTGCCACATTGGGAGCTAAAGGATTATTCATCTTATTTAATATGATCGGAAAAATACCAAGATAATCGATATCGTATATCCGATGTTTTATTGCACTATTATATTTCACCTTGCCCGCCTCTATTCGTCTTCAACTTTGATATTATCGTTTCCACCGACATCGTCTCTATCATCATTGTCATCTGATGACATATTGCGCTTTAAACATATGTGCCCAACTGCTCTTAATATCTCCCGGAGCTTCCCATGCCGCTAACGCTGTCTGGTTATCCTTGCATTCATCCGACTGTGATATGACTCCACCTCTTCCTTGCACATAAAAAACATAGTTATTCTTCGTTTGCCCTGCGAACGAACCTTCTATGTTATATTTCTGCGTATTGCTTTGCACCTGTTGCATTTTCCATGTGTATTTTTTAAGGAATTTAATCTCCTTCATTTTTCGCTTTTCAGTAACGATGTTCAGATCCAGCTCACCATGTTTAATTGCCCGGATAATAACAGGCGAACCCATGTCGTACTCAATGTGAAACTGTCCCGATTTTATTAACTCACCATTATCCTTTAGGGCTACTATGGCTATATTCGTATTTAAAGACTCTGCCAACACATCATCCGTAATAGCAAAGGAATCGGTGTTGGTCTTTTCTAAAATAATATGGTTATCCCACATTATTCCCACTGCCTTAAATTTTGTCTTGGCATCATTTTTTATTGTCAATAACACCGGACCCTGTAATTCGTTGGAATTGTAGCCCTTATATATCGCAAACCCAAACAACAACATAACAGCAATAATTATGAGCACTACTCTAAGCACCGGTTCTTTCTGCTTATTATCCTGATTGTTTGTCTTTATATCATCCATTAATTTAACTCCAATTGCATTTTACAGAGAAGCGCATTATACTGCGACTTTCCATGAGGTATTATAGCATGAACACCGCTACGTCAACAAGTACTGTTACCATGCGAATAATAATACAGAATTAAAAATATAGAAATTTTACTTGACCACTACAAATTTCAGATTGAATCCCTTGTATACCTTACTACCCTTGCAACGTAAATAAAAACTGTTTTCTTTGCTTTTAAACCTTTTCTTCATAAAATTTCAGTTTTCATTAGAGTTCTGACTTTAAATGACTTAAGTTTTACAAGCCTGCCGTTCTTCTTTGTGTAAAGCATGAACTTCACTTTTTAGCGCTTTCACTTCTGCTGTCCCATCTGAGTTTTTACGGTTACAGACTTCTTTTTCTTTAATCTGTAAACCTTCTTGAGTCCTTTTGATTTTTATCGCCTTTTTGATCTCAGGCTCTTTATATCTATTCAGCGCCTTGCTTATGGCACTGTGCATACATACAGAACTAACAGTAGCTCGCTTATCACATCAAAAGCCATAGAGCCCCTGGCCTTATCCTTCGCCTTTTGTATCGGCATGCCGGAAAACGGTCTCATTACAGACTTCGCAAATCCGTGATAGAACCAATTGTGTTTCAGGGTCCTGTATCCGTATTGTCATCCGCTACGTGTACAATTTTTATCCTTCATATAGACCTTCACCTTAGCCATATAAGGAGCGATGTCATCAGGGACGTTTCCCAGTGTTTTAGGATCTACCTTTTCTTCTCCGTAGAGGATTTGAGCGTTTTCAATTACAGACATCTTTCTGAGGTGTTCTAATGCAATTTTAAAATCGTTCTCAAGTTTTTCTATACGCCTTTCTATAGCTATCGTGTTTACAATTGCGGTACTTTTAAACATAAGTACATATTCAGCATCTTCTCTTGCAGATTTCACAAGATCCCATCTCGCCTTTTCATAGTCGCTCGGCGTAAGCAAATCCGCGGTGTGCATATATTTACTTAGGTCTAGCCTTTTCAAAAGCCACTCGAGCTCAATAATTCTTTCCTTAAGTACTTCATCCGAAGTATCGGGATCATCCAACTTTTCCTTTGCATAATCCAGCGTTACTACAAAGTGCACTGAAAACTTTTGAGTAAGATCATACGGGCTTACTAGGCCGGCCTCTGCTACAAGCTCTGAAAGCCTGGCCCTTACATCGCTACGTTTTGTTTGCTTTTGGGCACTCGAGCCTTTTCCGGCATATGCTCGTCCTTCTCTCACCCTACTACGAGCTTTAACCTCTTGAACTTTTACGGCAGTAGGCTCTGCAGCATTTAATTCTTGTGGCAATACAAAAACTACGGATATAAGCAAAAGAAGAGAGCCCCTGCTGAAACACCTTTTTAAATACACTGTTCATAAGCCTCCTTCTTAATATTTTTACTTAATCACGGCTTTACATCTATCCGTACACAAACGACAATCGATATCAACTGAAGATTTTTACTAATTCCTCGATCATAAACGCAAGCTGTTTATCAGATCTATATTTAAGGATATTATATTTTTGATTTTTGATCTGCTTAGATGCCTTCGATTTGTTTTTCCCTGTTAAATGCAATACCAAATATAGTATACTTTGCTTTTTGCTAAAGCTTTATGGTGATGGTATACGTATTGGCTTTTTAACCTTTATCGTCTTTTACAAGCTTTAATTTCTTGGATTTATTTATCCTCATATAGATTTTTTTATAACCTTTGCACCCTTTTAGTTTCCAAAGCTTGATTTTAGCCATCTTCTTCGTCTTCTTGATCAGCTTCATCTTAGGTGCCTTGCCTCGCAAGCGGATTCTTCGTCTTCTTAGCGAATACGATCTGAGCTCTTTTTCCGGCCTTCTTAATTTTAGGCGCAAGTCCTTTCTCATCGCTATATATAATCAAGATCCCTTCTTGGAAAGCTTGTAGATATCTCCTGTAAATTTATCTTCAGCTACACCCGTAATCACAACATTCTTATTCGTAAAGTGAAGATTTGCCTTACCCTCTTTAGTCGCCTTAAGTGCACCTGACAATCCTGCCTTCTTAAGATTAATATTTAATTTACTCTTGTTTAGCGAAATATTGTTGTAGACAGCCGCAGTACCTGAAAATGCCACCGTTGCATTATCCGCTACACTTATAACCCCTAGCTTTGTAGTGTTGTTCATAATTTTTCCGCCACTCATATAAAGCTCACCGTTATCGATGTTAAATAGGCTTCCTGCTTCCGCTGAATTGTCTGTGATATTTGCACCCTTGAGGTTTACTATGCAGTTTTTATTGTCGCTATGTATTATGCTTCCCTTTGCGTCTTTAGAATAGACGTTCTTTATGGCAGCTCCCTTTAGAAGCTCTACTCTAAAGTCTTTCTTATTGCTGTCCTGCGCAACATTTATGATAGAATCCGCTTCCTTAGAATCACCGTCAATCACTACCTTATCTCCTATAGAAAGTCCGCCGGACGTAACCTTAAATATACTGCCCGTAAAGCTCTCATCTCTCATTATGGAAACAGGCGCCGTTCTTTTAGCAGCATCTATTTTCAGCTTCTCACCTGAAACTTCAAAAGTCCCAAGTGTCTTTATGCTCGCATTCTCATCCTTTTTAAGTAAATCCAATGCGGCACCTATGGTCTTAACCGCTTCTTCCTTGGTATTTCCAAAGCCTGCATCGCTTCCATCTTTAGGATCCACATATGCGATTTTCAGCGGAACCGGTACATACGGACTGCCCTTGAGTGCATCCTCTACAGCCTCTACCACCTTATGCCCGAGCGGGTTTACAACGCTATCCGGATCAACATCCGTGCTCTGCTGAGTAATAATGGCATCTATTGTAACACCTATCATCGCAAGCTGCGTACCTGAAACAGGCTCATGCTTTATAAGCTTAATGGATACCACCTTATGATCTTTATTTACGTGTACCCTAACAGTCATTTTTCATCTTTAGACTTGCCGGTATACACCCCTTCCTTGAGGTCAGATGGGAAGCCAGGTTTTGTTACGGTCACCATGCATTTTGCATTATTACCATTGCTGTTTGTCGCTGTAATTACAGCCATGCCCTTTCCTACAGCCTCTATCGTTCCCTGTCTCATCTACCTTTGCAACCTGCGGATTGTCTGAACTGTATATGATTGTTTCACCGGCAATAGGAGGAATTGAATATGCTTTTTATCATTTTCTTTTCGCCTATTTTTAAGTGTAAGTCTTTTATCTGAAATTCCGATGCGGGATCCTGAGAAGGTATGAATGAAATTTTATTCGCAAGTACCTGTGCAAGAGCAATAAGCCCTGCATCCGACATTACACCATTTCCATCTTCTTCTTTCACCTTGTAATTTTTCTATCTCTCTATCCGGCGGGCTTTTTTTATATTTCGTCATTTCCAAACAGTTCTGCATCCTGATTGTTAAACCAAAAGCTCTGCGTCCTTTATGGATGAAGTTATTATAGGATTTTTGCATCTAAATTTAATTGTTTAGTTGCATCATCTTTATCTACATTTTCCTTGATTATAGGTGATCCCGCAACTTCAAGTACGTTCCAATTATTTCCTGATTTGCTCCTATATAGCTTTACTGCTGCTTCCTTACCTTTATTTCCCACTATCTTACCGCCTCTTATGGAAAGCGTAAGATCCCAATATGGATAATAACCTGCATCACAGATAGCCCCACTTTTAGGTGATTCGTTACCTGAAATTTCACCTCCGGTAATATCGAGTTTTGAATACGAACACGCAATAGCGCCGCCGTCTAATTCTGCCTTATTATTACAAATTTTACTCCGGTTATCTTGGAAGTTTTAGCGCTTGAGCTATATTGTATATAGCACCGCCTCTACCGGTAGCATTTTCATACTCTCCTTTTGAGGTTTTCACAGCTATTGCTGTATTGTTTTTTATCTCGCCTTTATTTATTTCCATCTTACCGTCATCGTTTGTAATAGCACCACCGTGACCCAGCGTACTGTTATTTTGAATAACACCGCCATCCATCACAAGCTTCCCGCCACCTGAAATATATAGCGGTGACATGTAACTCTTTGCATCTTCTATCTTTGCACCGTTCTTAACAGTACAAACGGCACCGTCCGATACGGATACCAGAGCTGTCTTTGATGTATTTTGAGGGTATTTATCAGGATCATCGGGATCTATCTGATTTCCCTTAAGGTCTATATTCTCTATCTTTACTCTCCCTCTTACCTTAAACACATCCTTGTCAAACCCCGGCATCCTTACAATCTTTAAGCGTTTATCATCATCTTTAGGCTTAAGCTCAAGCATTTCGCCGTCCTTAACGGTATAGGTACGAGCCATTATTATCCTTCCGCCATTTACAAGCAGTTCGGAAGCTTTAGAGAACGTTTTCACCGCATTTTCTACAGTCTTTCCATCTTTGCTATCATCGCCATACTTTTGATTTATATATACTGTCGCATCATCATCAACAGGTGCGAGCGCTCCATATTCTGTCGCCTTTGCTATGCCGTATGCATCATTATATGCCATGGATTCAGCTTGAAATTTGAAATCTTCCTTAGAATATTTCTTCTTGTAATCTTCTATGAAATCCTTTACAAGCGCCTGTGCTTCATCCTTGCTGTATGAAACTTTCTGGCTTTCTATAATTTTTCTGTGATTATCCTCTTAACATTGTTATAGATCTCTTTTTGATCGGCTTTAGGGATCACGTATGAAGGGCTGTCTCCCTCTTCTAAGAATCTATCTGTATATACGTCTATACTCGTTATTTTATTTGCTTGAACCTTTGTTTTTGAATAGTTGGCATAGGTATTACCATGACCGTCCGCAGTACCTTCGTGCACACCGTTTATAAACTGCACGCTTCGCTTTACGGTCTTACCTCGCTTTTTTCCTCCCTGTTGCTTTGCAAATGCATCACCTACAAATGCAGAGCTCACTACAAGTGCAATAGACAAAATTGCCGCCATTACTCTTGAATACCTTTTCATCTTACCCTCCTTAATACAAACCGTACGTGGTTTCACGACACTCTATCTTAAATCAAACTATTTCAGCTTAAATATGCAAAGTTTTCCAAACAAACTGTAATACGTCTTGCCGTCCACCTTCACCTTATATCTTATTCTTACATAATACTTCTTTTCGCTTTAACTTCTTTTAGAACTTGCCTTTTTATTTCCTGCTATAACAAATCTTCCATTTTAAAGTTTTTATCCGTCGCTATCTCGAGTTCATAGGCTATGGCCTTCTTTTCGGGAGAAAATTTAAACACTACCTTTTCGTTTCTTCGCTTTCTTCCCGGCTCTTAATATCTTAGCCTTCACACTGATTTTTAAGTTTTTAGGATCAAAATCTTCTTTTTCATTACCATCGTTCGTATATGCTTTAATAAGAGCGTTCCCAAGAACGGTCTGTTTATCAGTTTACTCACATCTTTTATGTCATTCCACCTGGCTCATCTATATCTCGCCTTCTGATATACGTTTGTCCCTGTTCACATTCTAAGCGCACACCCCATGGCAAATAAAGTCCGTAATCTCGAGCCGCCTCGAAAGGCATGTAATACTGCTCTTCTCCGGACTCGTTCTTAAATTTTGTGGATACAAGTACGGAAAATTTCTCATCCTTAGATAATGGAATCTTTTTATTCAATTTTAACTCATGAAATCCCGCAAACTTCACGTTTTGAGCTTCCTTGTGCACGAGCTTCCCTGCTTCCCTGTCCTTAAATTTTGGTTCCTTATACACTTCAATCCTTACGGTCGAATTTGCTGCAGGTGTATAAGTCCCGACCGCTTTAAGGGTTTCGTCACCTCTTGACGTATATACATTGGAAGCTTCTACAGGTTCATCCGTAACCAACGTTTCCGTTGCAGGACCTTGTCCGTCGTATTGGTATGTATTTGCGTGCTCGTGCACCGTATCCTTCTTGTCGTATTTCGTTTTTTCAGATTTGTACAAAGTGGGTTCGGAAAAACTTCTGTCATAGTATGACATGTAGAAATATCCTTCTTCTCCGTAGTCGCTTCCCCAGCTGTTTTTAATCTTCCATGCTCCGTTTTTAGGAGGAAGCTGCCGCTACCGTCATTGAATTTTTCCTTTGCGAAGTTATCATCGTATCCCTACGATCGTAACCTCGTGATTCGCCATTTTAGCGTCGTAGCAATACTGCGAATTATAGGTGTCACTGTAGTATTTGGATGGAACACCGCCGCCACCTTGGCTAACATGGTACCCAACGCTTATTGCGCCGTCATTTATGAGCGTCTGCTTTAATTCTTTCACAGCCCCGTCATCAAGACCTACATATTTATCATTTTCGTATTTAACAGTTTCAGGTAAATATGGCGCAGCATCCAAGTTTATATCAGACCTCATGCTCGGTGCTTCACTTGGGGTGACATCGTCGGGCATGTTTGTATATGGGCATCCGCTTTCATCCACGCTTCCGTAATTCCTTGCAAGTGTCGGTACCGTAAGAATGCGAAGTCCTCCGCGCTTAAACACCGGTTTATCAGCATACTTCCAAACGACTTCATCACGACCTGCAAATTTGCTCTTGTCATGCAAGTCATTACCCGAGTTATATGCATACCAAGCGAGATGCCTTTCTGAAAGATCTAGATCCTTATCCTTTGATACCCCCGTTGTAAGCATATTGGATTCTAAGGATGCCATTGCTCCATGCGCCCAGCATGTGCCTTCTCTTCCCTGATCCTTGACCTTCGTGCTCCTGTCGCTCTTAAGTGTAAAACGAGACGGTAAAGCCTTCTTTAAAGACGCCTTCGGGCGAAGCACACTCGTATTTTTGTACTTGTATTTAGGCTTTTTACCGAACTGCATCTTTCCTAGAGCTTCTACCTTCTTAAGGCTTATTTTTTTATTATTCCTAGCCTCAATATCGATGCCTATAAATCAACTGACAATCATTGCAAAAGCCAAAACCATACAAATGCTTTTTCTTTTTTTCATTCGGCCACACTCCTTTAAACTCCCGAAAAATACCCGCTATTTCTAAAAAATATTCCCAATTCATATGCAAAACTAACTGAACGAGTCAGATTTGTTCTATCACACAAAGCTTTCTTAAAGTCAATAAAATTCACACCTAGTTCTATAGAGCTCTTTCTTAGTTGTCAAGACATATGTTACATATGAAATGAAATATTCTTCTGGCATTTTTATATTAAATTTTAATTCTTGATTGTTTAACATCCCGCTAAACATCTCATGATACATATACCTCACAGATTCTTCTATCCTGAAATCGTTGATATTTATTCCCCGCATCTTTTTGATGATGCTCCGCAAAGGTAAAAGGTTTCTTGTGCTGTGCCATAGTCAATTGCAATATACCTGTCATGATATTTCTTACCTGCAACCTTAATTTTAACTCGATATTAGAATAATCTTGCGTGAAATCATTTTAGAATATTTTTGTAAGCGTATGCTTTGGTTTTTACATTATCACTAAATACGGTAACTTCAACATTGTCTTTCACAACTCTTAATAATTCTAGGTTTTAAGACCCTATATAATTATCTATTACATGAATGCTTTTCTTTGCAGACTTGTATATTTTAGTATAAGCAACATCTGCTTCGATTTTATCTCCGTTCATCAGTAAAAATGTTGCTAGTATCCGAATCTATAAGGTATCCATTACTAGGTCTTCTTTTTGTAGCTAAAGTTTTTGATCTTATCTCCTAATCCTTTGTTATATCTGAGTTTTCAACTATATCATTTTGCATTCTTACTTGTCTGTATAGACAATTTGTAAAAATTTCTCCTGAACTTAAGAAATCTTTATTTTCAATAATAAAGTCTTTCATCTGCTTAAACATTCGTATTAAAGCCTTACTTTGTTTAATAGCAAGCTTTCCCTTTAATACAGTCCCAAGCATGTAGATACCTGTGTTCTGTAAAAAGCATAAGGAGATATCTTCACCGCCCAAGCCTCTATCTGATTTTTGAGGTCGAAAAAATTCGACCTCAAAATTTCCATTCATCCTTTGATAATCGAAACAAAAATCATCATCAAACTTTTCAGAATTATACTTGTTCATTAAATCTTTTTGTGGAATATCCATATTTCAGCAAGCTCGAAGTCAAAACATAACCTTCTGATTTCTTATAATATGAATCTTACTTTTAATCATTGTTTCACTCTATTACAATCTCTTCATTTTTCTTTTGCCACAAAAGCACCTCCCAATTCCAAAGTATAATCTGATTTTACCAAATTATCACTGTTTTTACCATCTAATTCCCTCTATTATCTTCCAAGTATTACTTTGTATGCGAGCTCACATGTTTAGATAACAATAATAATCCGATCAGTAACTACAACAGCCGTAGGGGCTGCAAAATAAAATCATTCATACTACCGGTGGCATAAAATATTCTTATGCCTGAGAGGACTCCTATTGTTTTTCTTAGCTATGAATATCTTGTATGTCTTCCATCCACTTTCGATGCATACACAACATCCTTAAGCTTCTTCGATTTATTGATCTTCTTCCAGCCTTTTTGCTGCTTTTTAAGCATCTTTGCAAACTTTTTAATCTTTGTCTCAGGGTATGCTTTTATTGATCGTTTTAAGCTTCTTGCCTCTTTCACCTCATATGCGTAATATTCTTTGTTTGTAGATTTTCCGGCTTCCTTGTTGACTATGAAGATCTTGGTGCTCGCTTTATTTGCAAATGCAACATATGTTCTCAAACCTTTAGCATTTAACCTTTTTTTTGCGCCTTTACTTTTATGCCTCTCTTTATCTTCTTAGACTTCTTATCGTAGAAGAATATTCCGTGCTGAGTATATCCGACGATCACCTTCTTATTTTCATAAATTGTTTTAGGCAATAGAGCAATTGATGCTGAAGGCTTAAACTTTACCTTTGCTATGGTCGCCTTTTATCTGAGTGGATTCAGTTTTTCGGTTTCGTTTCTTCAGACTTCTTGCTACTATTGTTGTTATTACATCCCGCCATCGTAAAAGCTACTGTTAAAACCAGTAACGCCGAAACAATCTTCGTTTTTAAACGCTTTTCTTTTCTCATGATATTCCTCCTGTGTTCTGCATAGAAAACAAATTAAATAACTTACTTTACCTGCTTTTTCGGTAAACTGCAACGTATTAATTCTTTATCATAAAAACTCAAAAATAATAATTTTGAATTTTCAAAGAGCGTGTTTAGGCAAATCATTGATTTTCTATAGTGAAAATGTTACACTAACTTCGTGCAAAGTGCATGCTACTGTAGCTCAGCGCTGGTAGAGCAGCACATTCGTGCAACGTGCAGGTCGCTGGTTCGAGTCCAGTCAGTAGCTCCATCACTAACGCACACTAGTTAGCTCATACGAGCACAATGAAAGACTCACGAAAGGCGGTCACAGATGCAAAATTACTGGACGTAAGGGTTCGCAGGCTTAATGGCGACGGGAAGATGAAGGCAATTGTTTCAATAACTTTTTGATGATGAATTCGTGGTTCACGACATCAAGGTTATAGAAGGACAAAACGGTTTATTCATTGCAATGCCAAGCAGAAGAATGGGAGACGGTGATTTCAGAGACATAGCACATCCCCTAATTTCTGAAACTCGAAACAAAATCAAAGATGCTGTACTGGATGCATACGAAAAGGCTCTGGCAGAACAAGAAAACCTTCCTGAAAGCGAAGCATCCACAGACGACAGCACAGAAGTTTAAACCGAAAAACATTATTTGAAATAGCAAAAATGCAGAAAGCTCCCGTGAGGAACTTTCTTAAAATCTTTAGATTGCATGGTTGTGCTTGCCGGCGCAAAGCAACACGCCTTACTACCTAACCACCTTAGTTATAGTCTGTCCAAAGTACTTAAGCTTACCTATCTTCTTAAACGCTCTTATCGTAAACGTGTAGTTGCCCTTCTTCTTAGGTAACTTTATGCTTCCAACTATAAAGCCCCTAAGCTTCTTCTTGCCCTTCTTAAGCTTTACGGTCTTAACCTTGCCGCCTATGACTATCTTAGCCTCGTAGCCGTTTACGCCCTTCATCGCCTTTAAACTTAACGTTGAGCACTCGGCTCTTCTTATTGACCTTTGCGGTGAGCTTTTCAACCGCACCCATCATGAACGCAAAGCTGTTACCGTACTCAACCAGTTTAGTATTGTCAGCTTCCAGAGCCTCAAGCTTGAATGCCAGGAACTTACCCATTGGAAGTCCTGTTCGTTTGCCTTAACCTTATTTCCGCCTGCCGCCGCAAGCTTTACCTGCCTCTACAAATCTTTCTATAGTCTTGAACTTCTTATCGTAAGGCGCCGTTACAGTTACCTTGTACTTAGCTGCGGCTATAGTCTTATTAAACTCAAGACTCACAGCTCCCTTACCTGCTACGGTAGCCGTTACTCCCTTATCCTTTGGAAGCGACGCTGCAAGAACCTTGTCTGAAAGCTTGCCTATAAATGTCACCTTAGTACCGTTATAGCTTCCGTCTTCGTCTATAGCCCTTACCGCATAGTAGTATGCCTTGCCATTGTCAGCCTTATCATCTTGGTACTTCAAGGTGTTTCTGTCTACAGTTGCTACCTTGTTATCCTTACTTGGCTTAAAGTCCTTCTTCTCGCTTCTGAAGATATCAAATCCCGTATGTAGATTTGCCTTAGGTGGCTCTATAGTAAGCTCATATCCCTTTGCCTTAGCAGCTACCTTAAGCACCGCCTGACCGAGCCTTTCATCGTATAGGCTCTTCCATACAGCATACACCGTCATATCGCCCTTAACCGTTGTACCTCTGAAGAAGTCAGGATACTTAGCCGCCTTACTCTTAGCCCAACCTGTAAATAGATATCCGTCTCTTTCAGGAACACTATCCTTAGTAGGCATCTTATCGCCGAGTGACTCATACCTTATAACCTCTTCGCTCTTAAGGCTCGCATCCGTTCCGTCATTAAGCTTAAAGGCAACCTTTACCTTATCAACTGTTCCTATCTCCTTATATACAGGATATAGCACCAAACCGTTTGTTACTATGCTCTTTCTGAAAAAGTCAGGTTTAGTTGCATCCTGCGTCTTTGCAAAGCCAAGGAACCTAAATCCGTCTCTCTGCTTCACATGACCGTCAAGCTTAGATCTGATCGGCTTACCTTCTGCTACATTCTCTATAACCACATTCTCCATATCGAAGATATCGTACTTTATCGTTACATCTGTAAATACAGGCGCTTCTTCGTATACCGCATATAGAGTCATATCTGTGTATACAGGACTTCCCAAGTTATAGTCTGCCGCAGTCGCAAACTTACTCTGAGAATCCTATAAACTTGTATCCCGGCTTTAGTAAATATCTTATTAGCTACTGCAGATTCAAGCTGAGTCTTTGTGTATCTCCACTTTCGATGTCTATATTGGCCTCTGCTCCTCCTGCAAGCACTCCACCGTTACCGTCTAAGGTTACTCTTGTCTTGCCCGGTGCAGGCGGAGGTGTTACATTTTCCTTCCACTGCGCCTTAACCGTAACATTATCACTAGCTACTACAGTATCGCCCGCAGCCTTCTCTACAGGTGCTGCTGTTCCTACTATTACAGTCCACTTATCAAATACCTTGCCTTCAGGTGCTGTGAATCCACATGCAGGAAGTACGTAGTTACTGTCTTTATCCACCTGATCTTCAGCCATACTTCCTGTACCGCCACTGGCTTCAAAGGTTACCTTCACCTTGTTAGGGTACAGGTGGCACTGCCTTTGCCTTCCATACTGCCTTAACTGTTACGTTATCACTTGCAACTATCTCATCACCAGGCATCTTACCTTCTGTAGCTGCAGAACCTATAGCTACCGACCACTTGTCAAACTCTTTTCCGTCCGGAGCTGTAAACTTACATGTAGGCAAATTATACTTGCTACCTTTATCTACCTGCGCAGCATCCATACTTCCACTACCGCTGTTGTTTTCAAATGTTATTTTTACTTTTTGCTTATTTTTCCACAGGGCATATACCATAGTATCTTCATTTATTTTTAGTATTCTCGTCAAACTCGGATGACACAACATCTTTTTCCATTGTCCAACTTAAGAATTCATCTCCTACAAGTTTTTGGATTCTCAGTGAGCAAATGACCACCGCTTTCATCAATTGATTTTTCCTTTTTCTAAAATTCTCGTGGATTTGCCCAAGCTTCTTCATCTCCGCCATTTTTATTAAAGGTAACACCTGCATACTTGTCCTTACGATATATGTGATATACAACACCTTTATCAGCATCTTTTATTTATTACATACTCCTCATTAAGATTCTGATCGTCTATGGTTGTTAAACTGCCCCTTTTAATCGTAATATCTTAAAAAGTATTGTTCGCTCCGTTTATGTTCGTTTTTAAACCTGCAGGCGTTTTTAAGATATTCAAGCTTAGAGCACCCCGTAAACAAGTACTTTGACCAAACCTTATCCCTAATAACTCTTCATTAAGGATCCATTTGCTAAGATCTGCCCTTCTAATTCCACTGTCTTTTAAACATGTCTGACATGTATTCTATACACGACACTTCCCAATTCTGACACGTCCGGGTTTGTTTCTGGTTGCTCCTGTAAACATATAACTCATATTGGTTACATTCGAAGTATTCCATTTTGACACATCAGGATTTACCCATTTAGCGTAAGAAAACATACCACTCATATCAGTTACTTTAGATGTATTCAATTTTTCACAACCTTTAACCTCGCCTCAAACGAAAACAAATTAGCTTTGCGCAGCATGCGCTATGGATGCGCGCTTTATCCTCATACTATATAAACCAATTTTTCTTGCTTGACAACAGGTTTATTTTTAAAAGCGCCGGACTACCGCAGTAGTCCGCCCACCTAACAATAAATCTTAATAAGATATCGAAAGCTTCGTGAATTCTAAACCAATAAAAATATATTTAATGCAGTGTGACTGCGGTGCGCACTCACCGAGCGTCGGGCTGCCGCTGCAGCCTTCCCACCTGTAACAGCGAAAAGCAACAGTATGAATATAAATTAAGCCGTAACATGCGCTATAATTGCATACTGCCTCTATCTAAAGGTAACAATATAACTATAAGAGTTCTAGCACATATAAACAAGAGTGTTTCAAAAGCTGAGTGCTGCACTGGCACTCCTTTAATGAGATAAATGAAAATCTTACGGATTGTTTTTGCAAATTAATCCATATTATACTTGTTTTTGAATTTTCTATACGTCCACCTCTGCCGGCAAACTTTTGCTGACCTGTAAAGAACGGATGACATTTTGAGCATACATCCAGCTTGATTTCCTCTTTTGTGGACATCGTCTGAAAGGTATTCCGCATGCGCAAGTTACTTTACATTCCTTTATAATCAGGATGGATTCCCTTCCTTCATGCTTACCTCCTTGCTTATTACTAACATAAATACTCCATAGAGTTTAGCATAGTGACGCATTGTACGTCAAGACAATTTCTGTAATTATCCCTTCAACGCTCTAAGATAATCAAACATTTCTGCCATACACTCTTTTTCAAAAATAATTTTTGCAAAAACTTAATCTAAATATTTAACAGGGGTGCACACAGAATTCTGTGTGCACCCCTCAGGATAAGCATCTACTATTTATCATCTCCTGCGCACATCTTACAAGACGCTTTACTTTTTCTGTGATGCTTTGTATGCAAGTATTGAAAACACTCATGCAGCCGCCCCAAAGGCCTCCGCCGCCTATTACAAGCATTACGATTGCTCCGGTACTCATATTTCCTCCTTATTAATACATTACTATATCTTCTAATTATGTTGCTTATGTAGCGAATAAAATATCGCTTTCACATTCAGTCTTATTATTTAGTCACTATACCTCTTCATCTGCAAGCTGAACACCTTCGTCCAGCTGATCCTGATAGCCGCTCTTGCCCGCTAAGCCCTGTGAAGTGCTGCAGCCAAGATACTAGCGCAAGCGCTCCCCAACCGAACACCTTTATGTCAAACATCTCATACTTGCTGTAACCTTCGGTAACGAGCGTCTTTTGTATTTAATACAAGCATTACGCCAAGCACTAACACCGTAACTATCTTAAGACAAAGCGCCCACCATTTACCTACACTGAAATTCGAATACTCGTTTGCGTAGCTTCGGATCTTTTCTATATTAAAAGAACCAACCTATCAATATTACCTCGATAAATCCGCCAAGAGCAACGCCTATCTGATTTATAAACGCATCCACGATGTCGAGTATGCTAAGCCCTGCGCCCGTTATAAACAAGAAACTTAGTAAGAAGGACGGAACTAAGATAAGCGTAGTCGCCTTCTTATGCTCTATATCGAACTTATCCTGAATACCTGCTATGACGGCCTGGAATATCGATATTAACGATGTAACTCCTGCCGTAAACAACGTACCGAAGAATATCACTCCGAATACCGTATTTAGCGCAGGAAGCTCACTTATAGCTGTAGGGAATGTCATGAATGCAAGCCCTATACCGCCACTACCTGCAACTTCATTCACAGGCACACCCTGCTGAACGGACATATATCCCATTATGCCGAACACACCTATCGCTATGAACAGCTCATAACCGTGATTCGCTGTAGCCGTGAGGAAGGCGCTGTTTACAACGTCTGTCTTTTTCGGCAGATAACTTGCGTAGGATATCATTATCGCAAACGCTATCGACAAGCTATAGAACACCTGTGAATACGCAGCTATCCAAACATCCGACTTCTTAAGTGCGTCCCAGTTTGGCGAGAACAGATAATCAAGCCCCTGAGCTGCTCCAGGAAGGGTGATTCCCCTTATTACAAGCAATATGGTAAACACTAAAAGTATAGGCATACATATCTTGCATGCAAGCTCTATACCCTTGCTGACACCTCTGTAGAGGATTATAGCAACAAGCACCCAAACAAGTGCAAACGGCAACAAGAGATGCGTCTGTATACCGCCGAAATTATGAGCTGAGTCTGTCATGTTTAAGAATTTTCCGGTAAAGAAGGATGTCGGATCATTGCCCCACTGCTGTCCGAAGGAAAATCCGATGTAACTCGTTACCCATACAACTATTGCAAAATAATACACAGCTATTACGAATGATACCATTACTTGGATCCAGCCAAGCCATTCAAATTTACTGTTGATCCTTGCAAGAGCTACCGGCGCTCCGCCCCTATAAGTCTTACCTATAGTATATTCCAGGATCAGAATAGGGATACCTGCCGTAATGATTGCAAATAAATATGGCAGAATGAATGCTCCCCCTCCGTTTGATGCGGCAGTATACGGAAACCTCCATATATTGCTGGAGCCTACGGCAGAACCTGAGTAGCTGCCAATATAGTGCCCAATTTCTTCCCATTGTTCTCTCACCTTTACCTCCTTAAATACCGCGATAGAACGAGAACAATATATCACAGCAAAAGGATGGAGGTCAAGGAATTTCTTGTAGTCTTTCTACAAATTAGTGTATATTTTTGTCCAAAACAAAACCATTGTTATGGAAGCCAGTTTTTCAAAAAGATTGAATCTAGAAATTTATATTCCTGAAAACAAGAATTGATTTCTTAATCAAAAAGCAATAAACACCCTGCTTATTTTTCGTTTGTTTCTGCTCCCTGTCGATATATTCGACTAATGCATCATCCTTTGAGAGAACCCACCTGCCTATTACGGCAAACAGCACTCCTAAAATTGCACCTAATACAAACACCCAAAGCTGATACCTTACATTCATATCTGCAAAAAACGCCGCGCTTATAGCAATTGAAGGATTTTGCAAATGTACCTGTGAAAGGAGCTCCAAAAAGCGTTACAAGCATCATGGCAAGCCCCGTGGAAAAACCCGATATCCTCTTAAACTCACGCTTCTTGTTGGTTCCTAAAAATGATAATACGAGGATGAACACCAATATCGCTTCAAGGCATATAGTCTCACGGCGCCTATCGAATAATCGCCGAACACGGCGTAGGTAGCCGCCCCTGACATTCTTCGCATTCATAACGAGCCTTGAAAGCGAAACTTAGTGCTGCGGCGGCGCCTCATGATCTCTGCAATTATATATGAAAGAAGCTCTATCCCTGAAATCTTTTTGGTCACATCCATGGCGAGCGTGATGGCAGGGGTTAAAAAGCACCCGAAATTCCGGATACGGCATAGTAGAGAATTATATAGGTAATACCGTATGTCAAAGCTACTATAATGCTGTAGTGCGTAATATCAAGCCCCGAAGATGCATTCGAAACACTTAGAAGCGCCCCCATTCCGCAGCCGAATACCGCAAGAAAAACGTGCCTATCGCCTCTACGATAGACTTCCTCGTAGCGTAATTCCGTTCGCATCATCCTCCTGCATTACTTCTTTTTTAAAAGCACCTTTAAAACTTTTTCGTCCCACCTGCTATTCACCTTCCTTAGAATAACAGGTTTTCCCGATTTTAAAAAGCAGTTTTCCGTACTTCCCGTACACGCGAGCGTGCCGTTTTCATTATACACCTTGTAGTCAAACACGGATCTTACGGAATTATAACTCTTAAGACTGCATACTATTGTAACGATCTCATCAAAGCGCACTGAATGGCGATACTTGAGCTTTACCTCGGTCACGGGCGTGATAATATCCTGCTCTTCAAACTCGGCATAGGGTATACCGGCACCATCCATCCACCTTACTCTCACGGTCTCAAACCAGCGGATGTAATTGCTGTGATGAACCACTCCCCATCTTGTCCGTTTCATAATAATTCACCCTGTATTTGATTACAGCTTCGCCTTGCTCGTTCAATTTTTATCTTATTTTCATCAGTCATAATATCTCCCTTAATGCACATAATTAAATTAGCCCTTGCATACGATCTATAACCATTTTAACATGCAAAATCACCCCTTTTAAAGTGAAATTTATCAACTCTAAAATATTTATGACCCTCCGTTCCATGTTTTTGTTTAGTGTGTGCTATACATTTTTACTCAAGATTAACTCAGTGCCCGGTAAATTTTACCAATTTAAATAAATTTTCTATAAAACCCTAACCGCCTAATATTTCATAAAGCCGAAACGCATCAAAAATCTAAATATATGGAACCTAACGCCCGATATTGCATAGAATGCAAAAATACTGTACTGAAAAAGGCTAAGATTTCAAGTTTTCAAGCTCATGTTTTAAAGCTTCAAGCGCCCTTCTTCTATGGCTTATAGCATTCTTTTGAGAAGGCTCGAGCTCTGCAAATGTTTTATCAAAGCCATCAGGTATAAACAAGGGATCATACCCGAAACCGTTATCCCCGACTTCACTATATCCTATAGTGCCGTGACACTTGCCACTTACGACTACCTCCCTTCCTTCATCCGTAATGAGCGTAAGCACGCATTCGTACTGAGCCTTTCTGGATGCGCCTTCCTTTTTTGAAAGCTCAGCCAAAAGCTTTTCATTATTTCTATCATCGTCCTTATCTACGCCTGCATATCTTGCAGAAAAACACTCTGGGAGCGCCATCCAGCGCATCTACACAGAGCCCTGAATCATCAGCCAACGCCGCCTTTCCCAAAAGGTCATGCACCGCCTCCGCCTTTATCTTGGAATTTTCGGAAAATGTACTCCCCGTCTCCTCGATATCGAGATCCGGATAACCGTTTTCAGAAAGCGTAGTGATTACGATACCAAGTGGTGATAGGATTTCCTTAATCTCCTTTATTTTATGAGCATTGCCACTGGCTAAAAACTACTTCCATATCATCCTCTTTCTTTCAATGTTCATATCTAGAGCACAGCCTTTAAAAACTGCTGCGTCCTTTTCATTTTTAGGATTTGAAAAATATCTTGCGGCCTTCTTCTTCAAGTATTATGCCGCCATCCATGAACAGCACCCTGTCTGCAACTTCCCTTTGCAAACCCCATTTCGTGGGTAACTATAATCATGCTCATGCCGTCTTCTGCGAGCCTTTTTTCATAACCTCAAGCACCTCTCCCTACCATCTCGGGATCGAGAGCCGATGTCGGCTCGTCAAACAGCATGTATTCAGGCTCCATGGCGAGTGCCCTTGCAATTGCCGCCCTCTGCTTCTGTCCGCCCGAAAGAGATGCGGGATATACATCGAGTTTATCGGAAAGCCCCACTCTATCAAGGATCTTAATGCTGAGCTCTCTCGCCTCATCCTTAGGCATCTTTTTAACCTTCATGGGTGCGAGCATGACGTTATTTAGCGTAGTCATATGACCGAAGAGGTTGAAATTTTGAAACACCATCCCCATTTTTTGCCTTACCCTGTTGATGTTATCCTTGTTCACAACTTCGCCATCCACTATAACTTCTCCGGTATCAGGCTGCTCGAGCATATTTATACACCTTAAAAACGTGGATTTACCGCTGCCTGATGCCCCTATTACGCACACTTCACTCTTCTCGTCTATCGTATCGCTGATTCCCTAAAACTTCAAGGTCACCAAATTTCTTGTATAAATTCCTTTACTTATCACAACTCTCTCCTTTACTGCTTAGGCTTTTTCTCTCGTTTCGCTTCATCCTCTTTTTCGATCAACTTTACGATCCCTTGAAAGCGGTATCGTAAGGCACATATATGCGAGCGCAACACCTGTATATGCTTCGAACGTATTGAAATTGGAAGATGCCCACAGCTCTCCCTGCCTAAGTATTTCGGGAACGCCGCAAAATGCAAGTACGGAGGTCTCCTTTATCAATGTGATGAATTCGTTTCCGAGGCTCGGCATTATGATTTTAAACGCCTGCGGTATTATTATGAGGCGAAGCGCCATAAACTTGCTCATTCCGAGCGAACTTGCAGCTTCCATCTGCCCGTGATCCACAGACTGAAGACCTCCCCTTATCACCTCGGCTACATATGCGGCGCTGTTTAAAGCACACACGCACACCGCAGGGATGATTAGATTCGCCCATTTAAATTCACTTCCGTACGCCTGCAATATGGTGGGGATACCATATGCCATTATCAGAGCCTGCACGATAAGAGGCGTGCCCCTCACTATCTCTACATACACTCCCGCTATCCCTCGCAGCAAGATATTTTTAGACATCTTCATAAGGGCAATAAAAAAACCTAAAAAAATACCAAAAATAACTGCCATCACCGTTACTTGGAGCGTCATGGGAACGCCCTTAAGCGCTACCAGAAAACCTTCCTTAAAAACTTCCATTCCTCACATCCTTTATAACCGCTTGAGGTAATGCCGGGTACAAGACCTGGCACTACCTCTTTCACACAATTCATATACTCTGCGTATTTTTAGAACCACTTCTTCTTAAGCTTATCAAACTCTCCGCTCTTCTTGATAGCTTCAAGTCCTTTGTTAAGCTTTTCTAAAAGATCTTTATTACCCTTCTTTACGGCGAAGGCATAGGCTTCTGCGTTCATGGTCTTTCCTACTATCTTTGTCTTGCCCGGTTTCTTTGCAAGATATGCTTCACCTACAGGCTTATCGATTATAACGGCCTCCACATCTCCGTTTATGAGCTGAAGCACGCAAGCATCAAATTTCTTCATGCTTACAGCATCCGCTATCTTACCCTGCTTTTTTAGCTTTTCTATGAGTTTACCGCCTGACGTACCCGTTTGGCTCGCAACCTTCATATTGCTCTTAAAATCCTTGATGCTCTTGATCTTACTGTCTTTTTTAACCATTACAACAAGTCCGGCATCGCAGTATGTCTTAGAAAAAGTTCACCTGCTTCTTTCTTTCGCCGTCGTTCGAATTCATACCTGCAGCTACGATGTCCGCATTACCCGCCTTAAGAGCCGGAATCAATGCATCGAATTCAAACGATTTGAATTCGATATCAAGGTTTTGATCCTTAGCTATCGCCTTCATAAGATCCATGTCAAATCCGTCGAGCTCTCCATCCTTGTTCGTGGTATCAAATGGAGGGAACGTGAGGCTCCGTAGCTACTACAAGCTTCTTTGCAGATTTTTCGGAAGAACTGTCATCCTTCCACCGCAGCCTGTGAAGCTGAGTGCCGTTACAATAGCGAGCGTAAAAATTAAAACCTTCTTTGTAATACTTTTCATAATTTTACCTCCTAAAATTATTACAACAAAATCGAATGCATTATCATTATACATAAAAATACGTTCGAGTGCAATAATATTCATTATTTTTGTAAATTTTATGAATTTCTATCCATTTCCATCATAACTGCGCATTCTATGCGCTTTTTATGTATCCTGCAACCGATCTCATACTGCCCTGTGATATCTCCGGCATAATTCAGGGAATTCGCTGCGCATCCGCCGCTACAAAATAATTTTGCAAAGCAGGTCTTGCATTCCTTTCTACTGTATAGAGTGAGCTCTGTAAAAGGTTTCAGCCTCTCATTTTCAGTGATGCCGTCATTCACATTCCGAGTATATATTCATCCTTCCCTACGAACTGGTGACACGGGTACAGGTCACCTTCAGGCGTAACCGCAAGGTATTCGCTTCCGACGCCACATCCTGAGAGCCTCTTTGAAATGCATGCGCCGTTGTTGAAATCTATCTTAAAGTGATAGAAATTAAAGCCCCTTGAAGCCCTTTCTCTCTTCAGCATCTCAAGGCTCAACCTTTCATATTCGCTGAGCACGCTGTCTATATTTGATTCATTTATAGAGTATTCCGCTTCATCGCAGGCTACCACGGGCTCTAAGGAAATTTCATCAAACCCGAGGTCTGCAATGTGAAGCACATCCTTTGAAAAATCCGTATTATATCCCGTATACGTACCTCTTATATAGTAGTCCTTTTGCTTCCTTGCTCTTTGCAAAATTTAATGAACTTGTCCTTTATAAGCTCGTAGCTTCCAAGCCCCGCATGCTTTCTCATCCTGTCGTGCTTTTCTTTCCTGCCGTCGAGCGACATCACCACATTGCTCATTTGTTCATTGCTGAATTCTATCACCTCATCATCTATTAGTATGCCGTTTGTAGTGAGGGTGAACCTGAAATTCTTATTTGCCGATTTTTCTATGCTTCGTGCGTATTTTTACCGTATTTTTATAACATCGAAATTTAAAAAGCGGTTCACCTCCGAAAAATCCACTTCTAGATTCCGTCTGTTCTTAGATTCTCTTATAAGAAAATCATGGCAGCCTTCGCAGTGACATCATCCATCAGCGCCTTGCTGCCGTTATATTCCCCATCACCCGCAAAGCAGTATCCGCACCTCATATTACATCCGTGGGCAACGTGAAGACATATGGCCTTAAGTGTCGATTGGCTCTTCTTAAGACCTGCCGCGATGCCTTCATACACATCCTCTGTAAACAATTCATCGCACAGCGTGAGCTCTCTTATATCGAGCAAAACCTCAATAACATCCGAAAGCTTGACATCGGAATCGCATCCGCTATTTAAAACGCTATCTATAACACCCGCCTCTGCAGTAAGATAATCAAAAAGCTGCCGGTTTTCCGATTTTAAATTCAAAGCGCTGTTTCCTGCATTCAAAACATCATCTTTTTTCCCGATATATATGCGATATGCATGCTCTAGGGCGGCAAAAGACTCACCAGCCGAAACCTTCGATAATTCAGCCATGTGATTTTTAAAACTTACGGGAAAGACTTTTATAACGAGCTCATCGTATAGTTTGATGCACATAAAAGCAACGGGGTCGACTCCGTGAATCGCCCCGCTATTTCCATCTATGATGATATTATATCCATTTAAACTATATGCATGCGTTATCGGCATCTATTTGTTCTGTTCGCACTCCTGGTTTACAACGCTACAAGATGTCTTGCTTGCAGACTGGCAAGATGTCTGACACTCACCGCAACCACACCCTTTACAACCTGCTTTGCAAAGTTTTACTCTTTAGTGTATTTATCCTTTTCATAACCTTCCTCCGCTCTTATAATTTTGCAAAATTGGAGGCGACACCCAGATTCGAACTGGGGATAGAGGTTTTGCAGACCTCGGCCTTACCACTTGGCTATGTCGCCATGGCTAGGGTAGCAGGATTCGAACCTGCGAATGACGGAATCAGAATCCGCTGCCTTACCGCTTGGCTATACCCATTAAATGGGGTGGGTAGTGGGATTCGAACCCACGCATACAGGGAGCCACAACCCTGGGTCTTAACCGCTTGACGATACCCACCATATTTGGTAGCGGCGAGTGGGATCGAACCACCGACCTTTCGGGTATGAACCGAATGCTCTAGCCAGCTGAGCTACACCGCCACGATTAAACACATCAACTAGATTACCAAAATATACCTTCGTTGTCAATCCCGCGAATGATGTTTTTATAATATTTATCTTTCCATCATAGGATATATTCTTCCTTAGGTTTTATATTCTTATATGCAGGCCTTATTATCTTCTTATTAAACGCAAGCTCTTCCAGCCTGTGTGCACACCATCCGGAGACCCTTGCCGTTGCAAAGATAGGAGTTGCAAGCTCGTTAGGTATGTCCAAAGCCTTATACACGAATCCCGAATACAGGTCTACATTTGCGCTCATAACCACATTTCTGCCGTGCACCTTCTCATACAGGCTCTGAGTATTTTCCTCTATCACCTCATATATATGGAATTCGTCGAGCTTATTCTTACTCTCAGCAAGCTTTCGTGCCATTTCCTTTAGAAGTTTCGCCCTCGGGTCGGATAGCGTGTATATGGCATGTCCCACACCATACACAAGGCCGCTGCCGTCATTTGCCTTGCCCTTGAGCACGTCCGTTATATATTTCTTTATCTGTTTTTCATTTGTAATATCCCTGACATTTCGCTTAAGATCCGCTATCATGTCTATCACCTTTATATTTGCACCTCCATGTTTAGGCCCTTTTAGCGATCCTATGGATGCTGCGATTGCAGAATACGTATCCGTAGCTGTGGATGATACGAGATGGGTTGTAAATGTGGAATTATTACCGCCACCGTGCTCTGCATGAAGTATCAGACAAAGATCCAAGATGGTCGCCTCAATATCCGTGTATTCGCCTGATGTTCTTATCAGCCTTAAAATGTTTTCAGCCGCGCCGAATTCAGGTATTGGATAGTGGAGCATCAGCCCCTTGTTATCATAATATGCGCACTTCATCTGGTATGCATACGCCATGAGCGCAGGAAAGTATCCTATTATATCCACAGACTGCCTCACGACATTTTCTATGCTCACATCGTCAGCCTGCTTATCGTAGGTATATAGCTGTAAAACGTTTATTGCAAGCTTTGTCATGAGGTCTCTCGGCGGTGTCGTCATCAAGATATCCTTTATTATTCTATTAGGAAGCTGCCTCTTTGCAGCGAGCATATCTTTAAATTTATTGAGTTCGCTTTCAGTCGGTAGCGTACCGCTAAGGAGCAAATACGTAATTTCTTCAAAGCCTCTTCTATTATCCTTGATTACTCCTCTTACAAGGTCTTCTATGTCGTATCCTCTATAGTATAGCTTTCCCTCTTGAATTATCTTCTCGCCGTTTTCTCCGAGCTTATACCCCACTGCAGATCCCACACGTGTAAGCCCCACGACAACGCCCGTGCCGTTTGCGTTTCTGAGACCTCTCTTAACGTTATTCTTTACATAAACATCCGGATCTATATCTATTTCATTTTCTAAGCTGTTCCGTCACATGCTCAATGAAATCAGGAACCTTCACTCTCCTGCAATTGGTGTGGCCTGCTTTAATTCCTTGATTCTTCGGGGGAATTGATCCTTTCTGTTCTGTATGTGAAATTTATCAAATATACCCATACTCACTCCTCCAAAACTGATAACAGCCTGAAAAATTAATGCCTATATTGTTTTATATCGGTTCTATAGTATATCATAGCTCAAGTTTTTACAAAAATTTAGGCTTTTGATAAAAATATGTGATTTTTAGAAATTTGATAATTACCGCTGTCGCATTTCTTTTTATTTTTGCATATGATTTTTGATAGAATGAATAGATGATATTGCAAATTGTAAAGGAGAGCTGATGAAAGCAGTTGTAACGGTTGTAGGAAAAAGACAAGGTGGGAATCCTCGCAAAGGTAAGTACCGTCTGCGCAAAAGAAAACGCAAACGTGGTAGAGGTGACCCAATCGGTACTGAGTGAATATTTCGCCATGGTAATGCTCATAGACATTCAGGATATCAAGGTGGAGCTATCCACCCTCAAAGAGGAAATATCAAAGGAACTTCCGGATATGAAATCCACGTAATGCACGAGAATATCTTTAACTCGATGCATGAAATTTAAAAACAAAGGAGATAATATTGCTGAATTTAAACAATGTACTTGAAACGATTACGATGATAGAAGAGGAAAACCTCGACATCAGAACTATTACCATGGGAATTTCCCTCATAGATTGCATAGATGGCATCAATACCGCAGATAAGATCTATGAAAAGATTACAACCAAGGCTCAAGACCTCGTAAAGACAGGCGAAGCCATAGAAAAAAAATACGGCATACCGATAGTAAACAGACGTGTATCAGTGACACCTATGGCGAGCATACTCGGAGCGAGCGGACAAAACCCCATCACACTGGCAAAGGCACTGGACAAAGCTGCTAAGCAGGTAGGAATAGACTTTATCGGAGGCTTCAGCGCCCTGGTGCATAAGGGCTTTTCTCCGGGCGATGAAGCCTTAATAAAGTCTATTCCTGAGGCTTTATCAGAAACCGACTACCTATGTTCTTCTGTAAATATAGGTTCTACAAAGAGCGGTATAAATATGGATGCCGTAGCCTGCATGGGAGAAATCATAAAGGAAACCGCAGAAAGAACCGCCGATAAAAGCTCTATAGGAGCTGCAAAGCTCGTAGTATTTTGTAATTCCGTAGAGGATAATCCTTTTATGGCGGGCGCAATGCATGGATACGGTGAAGCGGATACGGTAATAAATGTAGGCGTATCGGGTCCCGGCGTTGTAAGAAGTGCACTGTCTAAGATGCCTAAGGATATGCCACTAGATAAAATTTCAGAAGTAATAAAGAAGACTGCATTTAAGGTAACACGCATGGGCGAGCTCGTGGGAAAGGAAGCCAGTGAAATGCTGGGTGAACTTCGGGATATTGGATCTTTCACTGCACTACTCCTGCAGTAGGAGATTCCGTTGCCTACATACTGGAGCAAATGGGTCTTGACAGATGCGGAGCCTGCGGCACGACTGCCGCGCTTGCGCTTCTTAACGATGCTGTAAAAAAAGGCGGCATCATGGCGTCATCATCTGTCGGAGGACTTTCAGGCGCATTCATACCGGTGAGTGAAGATGCAGGCATGATAGCAGCCGCAAAGGAAGGATCTCTTACTATAGAAAAACTCGAAGCTATGACTGCTGTATGTTCCGTAGGGCTTGATATGATAGTAGTGCCCGAGTACGAGCGCAGCTACCCTATCAGGATTGATAGCCGATGAAGCCGCAATAGGTATGATAAACTCCAAGACGACGGCTGTAAGAATCATACCTGCCATAGGATATAAGGAAGGCGATGAAGTGAATTTCGGCGGACTGCTCGGAAAAGGTCCTGTCATGAATATAAGCAACGTGGCTTGCGAAACGTTTATAAACAGAGGCGGCAGAATCCCCGCTCCGATACAGAGCCTGAAAAACTAGCCCCTGAGCTTTCTATTCGTTTCTGCAATATTTGCCATAAGACCCATCGAAAACATGAATATCATCATTGAGTTACCACCGTAACTTATAAACGGTAAGGCTACTCCAGTAGGAGGGAGGAAGCCCGAGACTATCCCTGCGTTGAATATGACTTGAGATACCAACATTATCGTAATACCGCTACCAAGAAGCATTGAAAACCTGTCCTCCGTATTTATGGTAATGTGAATACACACGGCGGCAAGTACGGTATATACGGTCATCAGGAAGCACACTCCTATGAAGCCGAACTCTTCTCCCATTATGGACAGCACGAAATCCGTATGGGACTCCGGAAGATACATCGTCTTTTGTATACTTCCTGAGAGCCCTACTCCCTTTATTCCTCCGCTTCCGAGGGCAGAAGAGACTGCGCAAGTTGAAAGCCGTTTCCCGAAGCATCTGCAAACGGATCCACAAGTGCCGCTATTCTATCCATTCTATACATTCCCGTTGAGATTGCAGCCACGCCACCTATTCCCGTAACCGCAAAGCTTAAGAGTATCCACTCCTTACTGAGCCCTGCCACTATCAACATGCCGAAGGCAATCACAAGAAGCGTTGCGGCGGTAGAAAGGTTCGGCTGCTTGAGTATCAACAAGAAGCATACCGCTACCACTGCAAATATGGGCAGCAGTCCTCTTTTAAAATCATGTATCTTTTCAGGATTTTTCTTAAAGAATGTAGCTATAAACGCTATCAAGGCGAGCTTTGTAATCACCCGGCATGATGGTTATAGGTCCGAGCTGTATCCATCTCACGGCACCGTTTACCTCTTTTCCAAGTCCTGCTACAAGTAAAACCAACAAAAATATGGCTCCGCCCATACCGATTGCGGCGAGATTTCTGATGGTTTTAAACCTTATCTTGCTGCCGACGAGGTATAGCACAAATCCTGCTACATACCAAACTATATTCCTCTTTAGGAAAAAGTACGGGTCAAATCCTGTAGCTTCATTTTTAAGCGCATAATAATAGCTCGCATCAAAGCTCATGAGTATTCCGAATATGGGAAGTAATACAGATGTGGCAAACAGTAAATACTTTTCGCCTATTCTGCTAACGAGTGCATTTTTCTTATAACCTATCATATCTTTACTCTTTCTTTAAGTTCCACAACAAGCTCCTTAAACTCATCTCCCCTCTCTTCAAAGGACTTATACATATCCCAGCTTGCAGAGGCGGGAGAGAGAAGTACTATATCTCCGGAAGCCGCCGAAGATGAAGCCTTTTTCTACATTCTCTCAAGGTGTTGCATACGGATATCCTTCCTTCAAATCCCGCATGCTTTACCTCTTTCTCAAACCTTTCCTTCGTAGCTCCGAAAAGATACAGCGCCTTTACCTTGCCGTCAAATCCTCTTGCAAATTCGCTGAAATCAGCTCCCTTATCGTAGCCTCCCGCTATAAGATGAATTCCTCCGGGAAGCGCTTTTATCGCGATTGTGCTCGCATCTACGTTCGTACCCTTAGAATCATTGATATATTTAACTCCGCAGGCAGTGTCCACATATTCAAGCCTATGCTCCACAGCCTTGAATTTTTTCACGGTATTTCCTATGGAATCTATACTTGCGCCTGCAAGTAAGGCCGCAAGAGAAGCCGCCAATATATTTTGAATATTGTGCTCACCGAAAAGATTTACATCCTTTGCATCGCATAAAACCTGCGTCCTTCCGTCTATCGCCAATATGAGTTTTCCGTCTTTAAGGTAGGCTCCGTTATTTTGAGGATTTTTAAGCGATATCGCATACTTTAAAGCCTGTGATCCGTGAGCGCATTTCGCTACCCCTTCATCGTCCGCATTGTATATAAGACTGTCTCTCTCATCCTGATTTTCAAAAACCCTGCACTTGGCCGCTATGTAATTTTCCATAGTCTTATGCCTGTCTAAATGATCCTCCGTGATATTCAATATTATAGATATGAAGGGCTTGAATTTCGAAATCGCCTCAAGCTGAAAGCTCGAAACCTCCGTCACAAAGTATGTATCCTCATTTGAATTTTCAAGGCTTTCAGAAACCGGCCTTCCTATATTACCACATATCCTTACATCAAACCCCGCATTTTTGAAAATCTCACCGGCGAGCGTTGTCGTAGTGGTCTTGCCGTTTGTACCTGTAATCGCTATGAATTTTCCCTTCGCATACCTGTAAGCAAGCTCAAGTTCACTTATTATTTCAGCTCCCGCATCTTTAAGCTTTCTTACTATTTCAGTTTCAGGGTCTACGCCGGGGCTTATCACCGCCAAATCATAAGCTGATACATCTATGTCTTCTCCCGCATATACTTTGATGTCGTATTTACTTTTTGCCTTTGAAATATCATCGGGCACTTCGATATCCTTGCGTGTATCATACATGGTCACATCCTGCCCCTTGCCGAGCAGCAGCCTCATAGCAGATATTCCTGATTTTCCAAAGCCCAAAGCTATTGTACTCATTTCGGCGTTACCTCCAAAGCGCATAAACAAGACGCTTACAAGCATCATCATAAACGATAGCAGCTAAAACTTCCTCGTAACCTCGGTCTCGGACAATCCCTTTTCTTCAAAGTGATGATGGAGAGGCGCCATTAGAAACACCCTCTTACCGCATTTTTTAAATGCTGCAACCTGAATGATAACGGATACGACCTCTATAACGAATACCAGACATACGATGGGAAGCATAAGCGTCATCTTAAGAGACAGGGCAATCCCCGTGATAAACCCTCCAAGTGCAAGCGAACCCGTATCACCCATAAAGACCTTCGCAGGATTTAAATTGTAGTAAAGAGGAAGCGCACGCTCAGAAGCGATGCCGCCGCAACTCCGGCATCTTGATGTAAATATCGCAGCGGCGACAATGAAAAACACGAGGTTAAACGATGCCGATCCCGCAGCAAGTCCGTCAAGCCCGTCTGTAAGATTTACGGCATTTACCATAGCCACAAAAATAAACGTTACAAACGGTATGAAAAACACGCTTAAGTTTACTGTGATCTTTGAAATCGGAAGGTATAGACCCATATGAGAATCCAGACATACCAGCAAAGTATATGGAAAGTCCAAGCCCTATTATTATCTGAAGCAAAAACTTTTGTTTACTTGTGAGTCCTTCGTTATGTGCCTTTCTTATCTTTTAGATATCATCTAAAAACCCTCACCGCTCCAAACATGATACCCGAGAGGAGTATTCCCTATGCTCGTCTTTGTAAAACCCGAATATATGAATACAGTAATAAATGTGGTTACGATTATTGCAATTCCACCCATGCTGGGTGTTCCGGCCTTTTTGTTTATGCGACTCTGGGCCCTCATCTCTTATGTGTCTGTCCTGCATTTTTCATCTTGAGTACCTTGATAGTAAAGTAGGTCACAAACAGTCCTATTACCAGCGATGTGAGTAAACTCAAGCCTACCAAAATAATAATGCGAACTCCCATTTTCCTCCTATTCATCCTCAAGTATGCTGCTAGCTTCAGAGCGTTCGATGCCTTGAGTAACACCCAGTCTCCTTCTGAAATGTGCTTAAAACATGCATCCCTGCATTTTTTCGAATCCTCTATCCATACGATCTGTACGTCGTTTTTCTCTACCCTCGATTTCAGCGGCCTCCGAAAATCCTTCTATATATCCCTTCCTTTTTCGTCCTACCGCTATGAGCTCTTCTATACCGAGATCGAATACCAGCCTTCCTATCCTTTTTGTGGAAATCTTCGCTGTCCTGCTGATTCATTCATATCACCTAGCACCGCAACCATGCGTCCCTTGGATATTTGACTGAGTACCCGAAGCGCAGAGCTCATGGATTCCGGGCTTGCATTGTAGCTGTCATCTATAAAGGTAATACCACCCTTTTCTTTTATTTCAAGCCTCTTTGCCGTAAAATTAACATTCTTAAGCCCCTTCTTTAATACTTTCAAGATCAATATCGAACTGCAGGCCACATGCAATTGCAAGCCCTGCATTCAAAGCGTTGTGAATACCGTGTGTGTTGATAGTCACAGGAATTTTTTCATAACCTCCGCCTGAAAATTCAAAACGAATCCCTTCCATATCATCCCTTACATTCTCAACGCAGTATGTGTTTGAATCTACGCCGCACAATGCTTTGCCGTCACTTCAATTACATTGAAATTTCCGGTAAAATTTTCTTTTTCAGGTATTGCTCATCTTCATCCACGCCCAGTATCAAGGTGCCACCGGGCTTAATATGATTAACTACTTCGCTCTTTGCTCTAAATATGTTTTCACGGCTACCTAATCTTTCTACATGGCTTACACCTATCTTTGTAATTATTGCAACATCAGGTGCAATTATCTCAGACAACCTGTCTATTTCGCCCTTCGCATCCATGCCGAGTTCAAACACGTAAAGCGATGTATCCTCGGCATTGAAAGCGCTGCAAGAGGCAATCCTATTAGGCTGTTGAAATTTCCCTTGGTTTTATACGTATTCATAGCGGAGGAAAGCACGGAAGCTACCATATCCTTAACCGTGGTTTTCCCGACGGAGCCTGTGATTCCTATGGTTTTTACACCTAGGTAGGATATATACCACTTGGCAAGCTCGCCCATGGCATATAGAGGAGCCTTTACGGATATTACCGAAGTATTCATAGCCCTCGCATCATCAATAGCCTCATACTATCAGCCTTCTTGTCTTCATTAACCATGATAATACCTGCTCCGTCTTCTGCAGCCTGCCTGACATAATCGTGCCCGTCGTGAAATTCTCCCTTTAGACACACGAAAATGCAGCCCTTCTTTACATCTCTGCTATCTGTAACCACGTCGAACATACTGCCTGAAGCTCTACAAGGCATGCTGAAATCTGCAGATTTATAGCAAACACTTCCATCTATAATTTTGCAAAATTCCTCTAAGTTCATATAATCTTCCCCACCTTATTTCGGCTTTACAAGCATATATTTGAGAGTATTTTCAAGTATTTCCTTTGCGGTAGGTCCCGCAGAAAGGCTTCCTGAAGCGCCATTTGCAGGATTATCGACCACTACGAGAAGACATATCTTAGGATCATCTATAGGAGCCATTCCGACAAACGATGCGAATACCTTCTTTCCATATCCGTGCCCCTTCGTTTTAAGCGTTGTACCTGTCTTTCCGCCTATCCTATATCCTTTTATCTTTGCGTTTTTGACCTGAACCCTTGTCTACTACCTCTTCCATAAGCAGCTTTTATTCTGTGCAGTTTGTCTTTGATATTACCTTCCTGATGCTCCGGCGCAAACTTTTTATATGTTTACCCTGCTGTCCGCATATCCTTTACGAGCCCTCGGTTTCATTAAAACTCCATCGTTTCCGAACGAAGAAATCGCAGTCGCAAGCTGAATAGGCGTGAGCGCTATACCATGTCCATAGCCCATCGTGCTCTAGCCTCTCAGGGCCGATCTCCTTTTGCTCCTCACAATGGCAGAGCCCTCTCCGGCAGCCCTATACCTGTCTTTGGAGTAATTCCGAATAGATCGAGATAGTCCCTATACTTTTCCTTTTCCTATCCTGTTTGCTATGCTTACAAAAGCAGGTTACATGAATTTGCAACAGCTCTGCAAGAGTCTGAGACCCGTGAGCCTTTTGGATAGTACCAGCACTTAAGTACCGCATCCGCTATCTTTATCTTTCCTGCAGCAAAACCTCTCCCTTGTGAAATTTTACCTTCCTGAAGTGCGATCGCTGCGCTTATAAGTTTAAACGTAGACCCCGGCTCATATAGGTTTGATACAACCGGATTCTTCCACATGCTGTTATATATTTTAAATAGATTTTTTTTATTAGCCTGAGACTTGTATTCACCTGTGCTTTTTAGGGTGGTTCGGATCATACGAAGGTGTAACTGCAAGTCCAAGTACATCACCGTTTTTTGATTCATCATCACAGTATACGTTGTCTGCCGCCGATTTTTCTTAACTCTGTTTGCCGCTCTCTCGCAGTAATTTTGTATCACCTCATCTATGGTGAGCACCAGTCCCTTACCGTTTTTAGGCTTATATATCTTTTTCTCCCTGCTCCAAATTATTGCCGCTGGAATCTCCTCATATATCTTTTTCCCGGGGGTTCCGGACAACACTTCATTGTATGCAAGCTCAATGCCCGACTGCTGATCACCGTTAGAATTTACAAAGCCCAATGTGTTCGCAAGGAACGTTCCCATGGGATATACCCTCTTGCTGTGTTTTTCTATAGAAAAATCGAATGGATTTTGCTTAAACGTAGCTCTGAGTTTATCACCTATGCCCGATTTTATCTTGTATCTGTTTCTGACATTCACAAGCTTATTGTAAAGGTCGTTTTTGTTTTTGTATCCTGCTCTATAAGAGGAACTGCCTTCTTGATATATTCGAGTTTCTTCTTTTCTCTTTTGTTGCTTTATCATTTCCTTGAGCACTATATCATAATCACTGAACCACAATTCATAGCTTGTGGAGTTACGTGAGTTCCTTCCGTTCCTGTCATAGATATTTCCTCTGCAGCCTTTTCAACTACGATCTTCCTCTGCTGCGCACGTGCCTTTTTCTTGTATATATCACCCTTTATCACCTGCACCCAGCTGAGCCCGAATGTAACTATGGCTATGCCTGACGATCATGAGATATGCAAGAACTATAAATCTATTTCTGCTTTTTTTATGCTCAAGTTCAATGCTTTTTCATGTATTCACTCGTTTTGTAGTAGCCAGATAACGGTGTGCTATCTGGCATAGATATATGAAGTGGTAATCCAACTCATTTTACTGAAACGCCTTTTTCTTTAAAATTTCATTGAAATTTGAAGGAGGAGAAAGCTTCTGATAATCCGTAACGAAGTCCTTATCGCCGGCCTTCTTCATATCCGCCTTTTTGTTCGCTTCGCTCTCGACAGTCCTTATGTTCTCCATGCGGCTTATCATGATGTTAAGCTCTTCTATCTGTTCCTTCTTTATTGTGCTTTTATTCTGTAGCTCGTTTATTTCATTCTGCTGAATGGAAGACATCGCACCCGCAAAAACAGTATGGACATTATCATAAGGGCGACAATCAGCACAGCCGATACCACGAGCCTGTTTTTATTGCTCTCAGCTACCCGCGATCTGGTGCGTCTGCAGGTGAAGGGGCTTGCTTTTTCCTTCTTTTGCGGCAAAGGATAAGCTACAGCATTCCCCCGACTGTTGTCATAATAAGCCAAATTATTCCTATCTGCCATCATGCCACCCTTTCTATAACTCTTAGCTTGGCACTTCGTGCCCTGGGATTCCTATCCAGCTCATCTACCGACGGGCAGATAATCTTTCCCACGATTATTATATCAGACCTCCTGTTGCAAGCGCAAACGGGAATGTCTTTAGGACAAATGCAGGGATGTAGCTCATCCTGTATCCATTTTTTTACGATTCTGTCTTCAAGCGAATCGAAAATTATGACGGCAAGCCTGCCGTTTTTGTTAAGTATTGCCTTTGCATCTTTTAATGTTTTTTCTAACATCCCGAGTTCTCCGTTCACTTCTATCCTTATCGCCTGAAATGTCCTCTTTGCCGGGTGAGGTCCCGTTCTTCTTGTCGCCGCCGGAATCGCTTCCTTTATTATTTCTGAAAGCCTCGCAGTCGATTCTATCTCAGCTTTTTCCCTTTCTCTTACTATGGCAGCCGCTATGCGAGCCGCCCACTTTTCATCGCTATATTCTCTGATCACCCTTGTAAGCTCTTCCTTTGAATACTCATTCACCACCGTTTTTGCTGTAAACTTTTGTTCCCTATCCATTCTCATATCAAGCGGTGCATCGTTTTTGTATGAAAATCCTCTACTTGCTTTATCAAGCTGGTAAGATGATACTCCAAGATCCATAAGTATTCCGTCTGCTCCATCTATCCCTGTCTTTGTGGCTACCTCCTTGATATCCTTAAAATCACTTTTTACTATATCCACTCTTGCATCTCGTATTTGCGTTTCTTCTTCGATACGCATCTATGGCATCCTCATCCTTGTCTATCCCTATGAGTCTGCCGTCCTCTGAAAGCCTCTTTGCAATCTCTGTAAAATGGCCTCCGCCTCCCAGTGTACAGTCTATATAAGTGCTGTCCTCCTTTATATTTAAAGCTTCAATGCATTCATGAAGCATCACCGGGCTATGTTTAAATTCCATACTGCTTCATGCTTTCCGCAAGCTCCGACGGACTTGGCAATGCTTCACTCGATACGGAATTCAACGTTTTTCTATCCCATATTTCAAGCTTTATTTCTGTCGCCTATAGTGGTGATCTCCTTCTGAGCACCCATATAGTCCTTAAGGTCTGCAGGAATGGTGAGCCTTCCCTGTGAATCTATCTCGGCTTCGTTTGCACTTGCGTTAAAATGCCTTACAAACTTTCTTGCGTTTATGTCCGAAATAGGAAGCTCCGATAGCTTTAGCAGAAAATCTTCCCACTGTGCACGGATGATATGTATATGCAGTTATCAAGCCCTTAGTGATCACGCAGCGTATGCCCAGCTCCTCTCTAAACTTGGAAGGAACTATCAGCCTGTTTTTTGTATCCAAAGTATTTTCGTACTTTCCGATAAACATGATGCCTCTTGTGACCATAGTTATAACTTGATATTGTAATAATACTCCATTTGAACTCCACTTATCAATTAATTTTGGTGATTTTGCGAAATATTCTCCACTATTCACCTACTTTTTATTGATTTTTCAAAGAAAATCTCCGATATAATGTGGCTATTTATGCAGCTACTATATATAGTTGTAACTTCGTCGCAATTTTACATATTATCAGGTGATTTAAGCTGCAAATTTCGTTTTATCCCTTGATGATATTATAAGCCCGATTAGTTAAAAATGAACTCAGTTTATCCTCATACAACATTCACAAATAATCTGCATTGTAGAGATTTTTCCACATCAAAACGAAAATTGCATACAATGTTTTCCACTTATCCCTGTGCATAAGTCTATCTCGTAAGAAACGTGCAATTTCAACGCAAACTAAGTATAGGCACCCATTTGAAATCTCCTCTATCCACAAGTTTTGCCTGCAAAATATGTAACCATCAGTATTTTTAAACCTCTGTGGTTTTCGCATACAAAAGACCCGCAACATACACTTTTTAAAAGCGTTTATTACGAGCCTTGAAAAATCTTATATTTTGTCGATTTTTGTCGTTTTAAACGGATACAACGTATATCCGTCTTTTTGTATGCAGCTGTCAGTGCATTTATGGCTTCACTCCCATCCGTTATGTACTTGTTATTCTTCTCAAGAGATGTACTAGCTTCATCGGTCGCCGCCAGCTTGTTCTTTTTATTGAAGTTTATTAAATTCACAACTGCATAACTGCAGCTTCCTTTTCTCCCGAATTATCCTGCCCTTGAAACTATAAAGAGCCACATAGCAGTCGTTATTATTCGTCCCTGATATGGCAAGGTATTCCTCACAAAGGTGTAATAAGGGTTTGAAACGATCTCGGATGTGTTGTTTTATTATTTTGGTAGCTTCGTTTCTCCACTTCTGCTGCGACTCCTATGAAACCCTCAGATGTTGAATGATACCTGCCATCATCCTTGGTCTTTTTATCTTCAGAGGAATTATCGTCCTTTTTGTCTTTAAGCCCCGCTTACTATGTATTCTTTCTTTTCATGTATGAGATCCAGCTTAAGCTTTAAAGCCTTCGCCTTTAGGTATTTTACCTCACATGTTATTTTATCTCCATTTTTAGAGATTCTTATCCTTATCTATCTTATAGCAAGATCTTTCTCAAAGAAATCCTTGACCTCGCTATCACTGCTTGTATAATCCCTACCTTGTTCTCCTTTACCTTAGCTTCCTACGCTGCCATCCTGTCCTGAGTATTCAAGCACAATACCAGCTCAAGATCCACCTGACCCGGTCCTGAATAAAATAACTCCATGCAGTGTTGCACCCAGTATTATCGCAATGAGTAAAGCACCCGCTATAATTCTTCCTCTTATGCTTTTCTTTTGCTCCTTTGCGTTTTCGTTTAGTCTTAGGGAGCTTTATCGTTTCTATCGATATCCGTCTTCATCGTACATTTCATTCGTATAGTCTTATCCAAGTAATCCTCATCCATGCGACGTTTCTTCAGTGCTCTTTCAGCCCTGCTCTCCTCTTCTTTCAGTGGCATCGACCGCTATCATGTCTGATCAACAGCCTGCAAACGGAGTAATATTACTGAAAATACTATTAGAAAAATATGGTTCCCGAAGGAAGGAATAATTACTGCCTTCATCCAAAGCGCCTAGCGATTAGAGATCCTGTGCTCGGTACCCTCGGCAGTTACCATCGTCTTCACAAGACCCACCGAAAAAGAGCACAAACAGAAAATGTATTACAGATAGGCAAAATCCTATGAAACTCGAGCGTCTTCGCCTCTTAAAAAGGGCCTACGTAGAAGATTTAAAAGGATATTTCGCGAATAGCCCACATAGCATTGTAATTATCGCCATCTGACAGAATTCTCATCCGGCGATGTGTACTCACAAATATATCCCAAATGCAAGGCCCGCAATGCCTGCATTGCTAGGTTAATGACAGTTTTTACGCATAATATTAATCCTTCCTGTTGCAATACCGTTACATATGTCAGATTACTATATATGCGATGCTGTTACAAATCGAATTGTAAAACATGCGTCGCAGCTACGAGCCCCGCGGTTCTGTCCCAGAAATTGAGCCGCCAAGGCTTACCGGCTTATCCGTTTGCAGAGGCAATACTGAGCTCAGGATCTGTAATCCTCCTTCAGGACCGATAACCAGCGCTATGCTCGCATAGCTTTACCGGCGTCATTCCGTTTCCATACTCGGATAAAACATCCTTTAAGTGTTACCTTCCTCGTTTTTCATATGCTATCAGCTTAATATCCGCATCTATATCTAAGATAATGTCCTTAAATTCTCGGGGCTTACCCACCTGCATTATCTTGTTTCGTTTTGATTGCTCGCAAGCAGAAAGCGCTTTTTTTAAAAGCCTATCGTGCTTTTCATCATCCTTGTTAGTCGGCTTTACTATAGTCTATCCATAAACGCAGCGAAAACTTTCATCACCCCCAAGCTCAGCCGCTTTTTCCACTATAAACTCTATCTTCTTTTGCCTCGGCATTCCTTGAATCAATGAGGTTCCACCTTGCGCCTCAAACGATCCGTTTGAGATCAGTGATTTTTCCCTTTACAACTCTCCGCCTATATCTTCATTACACCCTACACTCATTTTTACCATCGGTAAAATTGAGACCCTTGCAACTAACCTTAGAACATGCACTATATGGTGCACATCCTCAGGATTCAGGATCTCGAATTCACTGCCCACTACAAATGATTTTTCTACAAAAAATTTATTCACACCACTACCTTAAAGCTGCACACTCTATGAAAACAAGTCGTTTAAAAATCCTCTTAAACATGCTTTCCTTGTAGCATTTCTCATCGATTTTATCATTCATATCAGATATTATCTTCTTTTGCTCAGCATTTAAAGATCTTGGTACTTCGAGCTTTACGGTTATATATAGATGTCCCCTTCTTGAGGAATTTACATCCTTTATGCCCTTTTCCTTGATTCTAAATACGGTATCCGGCTGTGTGCCTGCAGGTATCTTGTAGTTTATCTTTTCTCTAAGCCCCGGCACCGTTATTTCATCGCCCAAAGCTGCCTGCGCAAAACTTATAGGGACTTCCAGCCAAATGTCGTTACCTCGCCTTTCAAATACGTCATCGTTCGCCACATTTATCACTATATATAAATCTCCGGGAGGTCCTCCATTGATACCGGGCTCACCATATCCCCTTAGGGAGATGACGCCTCCGTCATGTATGCCCTCGGGAATCGTAACGTTTATTTTAACGTTTTTCTTTACTCTACCGCTTCCACTGCAGGTTCTACATGGATCAGAATTTTCCTTGCCTGTACCGTGGCAGCTCGGATAAAGCGGTTTCCGTTCTAAACGTGCCAAACGGAGTATTTTTAGTCTGGTATACCCTGCCCCTGCCCTCACATGCGGAACAAGTCTTTTTTTCCTTCCCGTCCGCCGTTCCATGGCCATGGCAGGCATCGCATTCGACGTACTTATCTATTTCTATTTGCTTTTTCACACCGAACGCAGCCTCCCTAAAGCTTATGTTCATCCTTGCCTTGATGTCATTACCCTGCATGGGACCGTTTCTCCTCGAACGCCCCATCCCGAAGTTTCCGAACATAGCTCCCATAAAGCTGTTGATATCCTCTGCATCAAATCCGAAATTAGCACCCGAAAATCCGCCACCATACGCTCCGCCTGAAGCTCCGGCATCACCGCCAAAGCCTGCGTTAGGATCTACACCTGCATGCCCGAATCTGTCATACCTGTCCCTCTTTGTCTTGTCAGACAGAACATCATAGGCTTCATTCGCTTCTTTAAACGCTTCTTCAGCGCTTTTATCACCCTGATTTTTATCAGGGTGATATTTATTAGCCATCTTCCTATATGCAGACTTGATTTCCTTATCGGTAGCACCTTTTCTTATACCAAGCACTTCATAATAGTCTCGTTTTTGTTCCATTTTAACCTCTACGATTTATTTATTTTTTATCTTCATCCACTACTTCAAAGTCTGCATCCACTACCTTATCGTCCTTAGGTGCATCGCCGTCTTTAGCTTCTGCATTTGAAGCTGCAGCCTCTTGCGCCTGCTTGTACATCTCTGTGGTGAAGGCATGGAGCTTTTCTGTAAGCGCATCCGTCTTCGCCTTAATATCGTCGTTATTTCCTGATTCTATCGCCTTTGAAAGCTCATCCTTTGCATCCTCTATTTCCTTCTTCTTAGATGCGTCTATCTTATCGCCCGCTTCCTTAAGTGATTTTTCAGTCTCACACCAGAGATTCCGCTCTGTTCTTCACTCTCTATTCCTTCTTTTTCGCTTCTTGTCTTCCTCTGCATGCTGCTCAGCCTCTTTAATCTTAGCTTCCACCTCTTCGTCGCTGAGCTTATTTGAAGATGAAATGGTAATGCTCTGCTCCTTACCGGTGCCCTTATCTTTTGCGCTTACATTTACTATACCGTTTGCATCTATATCGAATGTTACCTCTATCTGTGGTACTCCTCTTGGTGCCGGAGGTATGCCTGTAAGCTGGAATCTTCCAAGTGTAATATTATCGCTCGCCATCTCTCTTTCACCTTGCATTACATGAATGTCCACTGCACTTTGGTTATCATCTGCTGTTGAGAACACCTGACTTTTCTTTGTAGGAATCGTAGTGTTTCTTTCGATCAATTTCGTTGCTACTCCGCCTAGAGTTTCTATAGAAAGTGAAAGCGGTGTAACATCAAGAAGAATACATCCTTCACATCTCCTGTCAATACGCCTCCCTGTACGGCCGCTCCTAGAGCCACGCACTCGTCAGGGTTTATTCCTTCTAAAAGGTTCCTTGCCCGTAACCTTCTTTACAGCTTCCTGAACTGCCGGAATTCTTGTAGATCCGCCGACCAATATTACCTTTGCTATATCGCTTCCCGTAATACCGGCATCGCTCATAGCTTTTTTCATAGGATTTATGGTTTTCTCCACAAGAGAAGATGTAAGCTGCTCGAATTTCGCCCTCGTTATCTCCATGTTCATATGAAGCGGTCCGTTTTCAGATACCGTTATGAACGGAAGATTTATGTTTGTCTGTGTTGCGCTTGAAAGCTCCATCTTCGCCTTTTCTGCAGCTTCCTTTATTCTTTGCATAGCCATCTTATCTTTAGACAGGTCTATACCATTTCCCTTAGCAAACTCATCTACCATGTATTTTACCAAAGCGTTGTCGAAGTCATCTCCACCAAGCTTGTTGTCACCGCTGGTTGCAAGTACTTCAAATACGCCGTCTCCAAGTTCGAGCACCGATACGTCGAACGTACCTCCACCCAAATCGTATACGAGGATTTTGTGCGAACTGTCATCTTTATCAAGTCCGTACGCTAAGGAAGCTGCTGTCGGCTCGTTTATTATCCTCTTTACATCGAGTCCCGCTATCTTTCCTGCATCCCTGGTAGCCTGTTTCTGGCTGTCTGTAAAGCATGCAGGTACTGTGATTCAGCCTCCGTAACCTTTTCTCCAAGATAGCTCTCGGCATCGTTTTTAAGCTTGGTGCATCATCGCAGATATGTCCTGAGGGCTGTATTCCTTATCGTCTATCTTCACTTTATAGTCCGTGCCCATGTGTCTTTTTATTGAAGATATTGTCCTTTTCAGGATTTGTTACCGCCTGTCTCTTGCGGTTTTCTCCTACAAGTCTTTCACCTGCCTTTGTAAATCCCACAACGGATGGTGTGGTTCTGCTTCCTTCCGCATTAGCTATAACTGTCGCATCGCCTCCTTCCAATACGGCAACGCATGAATTTGTCGTTCCTAAGTCTATTCAATAATCTTTTCCCATTTTTAAACCTCCTGTTAATTAACTCTTATCAATTTTTCTATTCTACTACAACTACCATCGCCGGTCTTATGACCTTATCGCTCAGTACATAGCCTTCTTTTTTAAAACTTCGGCTACCGTTCCGCTTTTCCTTCGTCTTCTTCTACAGTCTTTACCGCATGATGCCTGTTAGGATCGAATTCTTCACCCAGCGAATCGATCTTTGAAAGTCCGGCTTTTTCCAGTATGCTTGCAAACTGTTTTTGTATCATGAGTAACCCTTCCGAGTCTTTCGAGGTCCCCTAGTGCTGAGCGCCAGTTCAAAGCTGTCCATCACATTCAAAAGCTCTGTGATAAGCGCCTCGTTTGCAAGCTTATATATAGCGCTTTTTTCCTTTTCGTTTCTCTTTTTAAAGTTTTGAAACTCCGCCATGAGCCTTATGTACTTATCTTCAAAGTCCTCCTTTGCCTCTTTGCTTGCAGCATTCTTACAATCCTTAGAGCCGTTCTTCTCATGTTTGCAGCACTTTGAATCCTTTGCACTTCTTATCCTCAACCGGCTTTTTCATCTTTTTCTTTTTCACTCATCGGTTACTCCCCTAAATTCACATTAATCTTCATTTTCACCTCATATCTTTACCTAAATACACTTCGTCATCCGTCACTCCGGATTCAAGTCCTTATTAAAGGATTTATCTACATTTTCCGTCAAATATTTAATAACGGAAGTCACATGTCCGTAAGGCATTCTCGTAGGTCCTATTACACCGATTTTTCCTATGTATTCACCATCTACATGGTAGGTTGCCGTAATCAGCGTACTGTTTTTAAGAGCATCGTCTTCATTTTCTTCGCCTATGGTGATTATGATTCCATCGTCTCTATTTGAAAGAACCCTTGTGAAATCATCTTTTTTGAATATCATATCTATAAACTTGCTCGCCTTAACATTGTCTGAATACTCCGGATTCGCAAAGATGTTTGATATTCCTTCCATATATATGTCGGTCTCGAGCATTCCTCTTAGAGTAGATGCAAGAGACGGGCTGATTTCAGAGAACAACTTTGCTACCGCAGGTGCATCGTTTTTGATGGTATCCGCTATATCCATGGTAAGTGATTCCGTGATGGTCTTACCTTTGTATTCTATACTGAGAGCCCTCTCAAGGATGGCAAGCGCATCTTCTGAGTACCTGCTGTGTGAATGCATGACCACCGTCGAGGTCTTTCCCGTCTCAGCTACAAGCACTAGCACGAGCCTGTTTCCTTCGATTTGCAGCAATTCTATGTGCTGAAGCCTGTCACTTTCCTTCTTTGGTGTTACCGCAAACGATGTGAGATTTGTAAGTTCAGACAATAGCTTCGTAGCATGCTTTATAGTTTTATCGAGCTCGTTCATCGTATTGTTTATTTTGCCTGCTATTATAGCCTTTTCATCGTTTGTGAGTTCATGCGTTTTCATCATCTGATCTACGTAATATCTATATGCCTTTTCCGTAGGAACTCTTCCCGCCGATGTGTGCGGTCTTAAAAAGAAATCCCATCTCTTCAAGGTCCGACATTTCGTTTTTTATAGTCGCAGGGCTAAGACCGAGATCATATCTTTTCGTAAGCGTTGCTTGAACCCACAGGTTCCCAGCATTTGCGATAAATTCCATCAGTATCGCCTGAAGCAATTTCTTCTTTCTATCGTTTATCCTTAACCCTCCCTTTCTTGTATACCTTTATTTGTGTCCTATTCTAATGTATATATCAATCTCGTTTTCTTTCAATGTGCATGCCAATCTCGTTTTCAGGTATATCATTTTTGTTAGCACCTCGCCCTGCCGAGTGCTAATTCCTATCTGAGATACCACCAAAAATACCATGAGTCAACAAATTTTTCCTATTTTTGCTTTTTATTATTTTTCCTTTTCCCCATGAAAAATATCCTCGCAAATGCAAGCAGTTACTGCTTATCAATGTCTTCCATGCCTTTTTCATTTTCAACCCCGCATAAGACTACGATAGTGAGGTCCAACTCAAATGGTCACGCAGTGTAATGACCATTTAGGAAAATAAGATAAAATTAGCGCATATTCTTATTATTTACAATGGAGAATATGTTTAATGAATTTTTCCCATAAGTTGTTTCAAAATATTCTCTTATTTCAATTTCTTTGTTGTTTCGCTTCGGATAATATTTTCATCTGCTCTATGGCAATAAAATTCAGTTTTTCCAATCTGTCTGATTGCTTCATCCCTCATTTATAAAAACAGCATTAAGATTTTTCAAGATTTGAGAGACAAACAAGCTGAGATATATCCGCATAATCTCTGATATTTCCCTTTAACTTCGGATTTTTCCTCACGCCATTCTTTTTGCTGTCATTCCAAACAAAGCTACATTCAGAATATCAGCTTCACTCGCATAAATAAAGTTGATTTTTCCTTTGGCAATTTTTCAGGTACAAGGTTGTTTTTTATGGCATCGGTATGAATTCTATAATTGATTTTTGCCAAATTTCTTTTTATATCCCAGCCAAGTTTCTCTTGTTCTTCTTTTTTTAGTCGTTCAAATTCTTTTATTAAATACAGCTTAAAATAAGGATACCCAAGAAGCAAATTCGAATGCAATATCTTTATGTGCATAAGTTCCTCCATACCTTCCTGCCTTTGCAACAATACCAATGGAATTAGTTTTCTTCACCCACTGTTTTACGGATAAAATAAAGCGGTTAAGCCCTGCTTCAATTTTAATTCCCTCGAATTCAGAATTAAAGTTTGGATTATACATATCTTCCCAAATGCCTAAAAACTCTATCGTATTTTTATTTCTGAGCCATTTTTCAATTAAAGCCGAGCCGTTTTCAATATTTCTAACCATGTCAGTTAAAGAAATATAATCTCTATTGCCTATGGCTATAACACTGATTTCCGAGCCTTCAATATTTATTTTTAGACACAAAATCACCTCTCAATCATCCAATAAATCGTAACCAGTATATCATCTTTATAATTTCTTTTCTACTGCCGCCTGCCCAATTAAAATGACTTACAATGACACTTTTTCCATCTCTCTGAAAATCGAATGGTGTATTTTATTCTTATATATACCAACCACATGCTGTATAATATCAGAAAACATTTTGTGTAAGGGAGGTGTAGATTGAAAATAGTAATACTCGATGCATTCACAATCACGCAGTCGGATCTCAGCTTCGACTCTTTAAAGCAGCTGGACAAAGTCGATAAACTTACCGTATATGAAAGAACTGCTCCAAATGAGTGCCCGAGAATCGAGGGTTATGATATGGTGCTCACATCAAAATGCAAACTAACTGAGGAAATCATTAAAAATGCGCGGGATCTTAAATACATAGGAGAACTTGCGACAGGATACGACAACATCGACATAAAAGCTGCTAAAGCCTCAAACGTCACGGTAACAAACATAGCCTCATATTCTACACAGGCTGTTGCGCAGCAAACGATGAGCTATATACTGCACTACGCCAATGACTTAACAGGTTGTTTTAAAGCATCAAGAAACGGCAGATGGCAAGAATCGATGATTTTGTTTCTTCCTTCGCCATCAAAAGTCTACGGAGATTGAGCCTCAGGATTATCGGCTACGGTAATATATGGGAAGATGCGTTAGCGACATAGCGAAGAGCTTCGGCATGAAGGTGAATGCGCGCAGTAAAACCCTACTGAAACGCTGGAATTCCGATATCATAAGCCTTCACTGTCCTCTCACCAAGGGAAACGAGAAATTTGTAAACGAAGGCTTTATGTCAAAAACTTAAAGATGGCGCGTAGCATAAACACTGCAAGAGGCGGCCCTTATAGACGAAAATGCCCTAAGGATGCAGCCCTAAGCAAGAAAACTCGCCGCAGCCTACCTGGATGCTAAGTAGCGAGCCACCTACTCAAACCGATCTGACTAAACTCGATAACTGCTTTATAACACCGCACATAGCATGGGGCACGCGCAGCCAGAGCGAAACTTATAAAGCTTTGCGAAGATAACATAAGAGCATACCTCTTAGGATCCCCCATAAATACCTTATAAACTCTTTTCACCTTATCAACTAGACCTACGCTACGCCGCTGGCGTTTGCATGTCTTATTACAAAGAGGTTTGCAAGTGAATCTATAACCCTCAGACGCTCACGAGCATAAAGAAAAGCCTTGGGGAGCGGGCATACGTCTGCAGCTACACCTGCGCTGAACTGTTCGCTCCGTTATACTATCTAATGACAATCCAGTTTCCGTCACGCTTTGAACCGAGTCGCTCTATCATCTTCTTCTCTTGTAAATTCTTAAGTGATCTTTCAATCGTCCTCTTGGTTACCCCTATTGTCTCTGCAAGTTCAGCGGATTTTATACCCGGCTTTCTTATCAAGAGACCTATCACCTTCTTTTCGGTTTTACTCAAAACTACATATTGACTTACGCTTTCAGAAACGAAAGCAGCATTTTGATTGCCGATTTGATCAAGCACTTCTTTATTAAAATGAATGATACATCTGATGTAGTTACTTTCAATCTCGAAGGCTTCCATGCCATATTTTTCTACAATCATTGGGATACCGTGTCCTGTATGCTCAGTGAGCCCCATGTTTAAAAATATTCTCATTAATGTGACATTTCTAGGTTTGCTGATTCCATCGAAAAATTGTTTTTTTGTCATTCCACTTGGCAATCCTCCATGAGACAGTATCTCAATTCTATCTTGAAACATAGAAATTTGAGGCTCAGTAATTGTCCAATCATTATGTACTAAAGCATTTAAAACGGCCCCATTCACGCAATCATAGTCGAATAAACAGACATCCTTTCTGGCCTTACCGTAGTATCTGAAACAGAGATGTTCTCTGCCTGCAGTCTATTTTTATTTTATCGTAGGTGGTTAAAATACATCCATATCCATAGTCGTTTCTCTCGGATATCGCCGCTTTATTTGTGCCTTTGAATTTAACAAAGGTAAACGGTATATTGTTTCTATCCGACAGTAATTCTGCGAGCAATTATATTCTCCAGCTGCATTCCTCAGGTTAAGGTTTGCTTCAAAAAGTCATCTAAATAGTAACCCTTTTCGGAGTAGTATATTTAAGTTCTCTAAATGATAAATCCAGTGAGCCTGACCTCTTCTTTAACATATATTCAGAATCCGCAAACCTTGATTTCGTACCTGATTTTTATCTGTTCCGGCGTCATTTCCTTGCATGTTGTCCCTATCCTAATGGTACAGCCTTTACCTGAAAAATCCATATTTCTTTTGACAATAAACGTAGTTTTTGACCCTTATCAATATGAATTGCTATGATGGTTTTCCCTTCAACAAATTTAAGCTCGAACTTATTTCATCCTGTGGATTCGGTTCTGATTTGACTTGTTATAACATCGGATATCTTTTCTAAGGACTTCATCGATTTTATCAACACCAACTCACGGTACCGTCATCTTTTACTCCAACAAGAATCGTTCCCCCGTTACCATTGAGGAAGGCTATTATTTCTTTTTATAACAGCATCGGTATACTTTTCTTTTAGCTCCAACGCCTCAGATTCAATATATTTGCTCATGACAATCCTCCTTTAATGTACTAATTATATCGCATCGCGACATTTTTTATAATATAAACCGACATTGTCGCTTTTACAAAAATATTTTTGTTTCCAAGAAAAGTTTTAGTGGTATAATATCATTACCGATTTAAAGGAGGGAATTATGTTATTAAGCTTATGTTCATAAGTCATTTAAAAATGGTGAAGAATCCATAGAGGTGCTGAAAGGCATAGACCTTGATATCGAAAAAGGCAGTGTAAACGTGATGCTCGGGCCTTCCGGAAGCGGAAAAAGCACTTTGCTCAACATCATAGGCGCAATAGAACCTATCGATTCCGGCAGTGTCGTGATGCAGGGAGAAACTCTTGAAAAGATGAAGGAAAAAGCGCTGACGGAATACTGAAGAAAATATCTCGGCTACGTGTTCCAATCATACAATCTGATACAAAGCCTTACCGTTAGGGAGAATATAGAAGTGGGTGCATACCTCGGTTCAAATCCTCTAAACAGCGATGACCTCATAAAATCGCTCGGTCTCTGGGATCCAAGGACAAATTCCCCGTTCAGTTATCAGGGCGGACAGATGCAAAGAACCTCACTAGGAAGAGCCATAATCAAAAATCCTGCCCTACTTCTCTGTGACGAACCCACGGTGCTCTCGATTATGGAACATCGAAAGAAATAATAAGTTGCTTGAAGATATAAACGAAGAACATAAAACTACCATATTGATGGTAACTCACATACGGAACTTGCAAAAATTGCAGACAGAATCGTAACGCTACATGACGGCAAGATAGGAAGCGATGTAAAGAACGAAGAAAAAATCGATGCAACCAAACTTAACTGGTAGGAGCAAGCACTATGAGAAATCCATTAAACAAACAATACCTAAGAGAATTTAAAAAGATTCATTCAAGTATATACTCATAATGATATTTCTAACAATTATGATGAGGCACTACATCAGGGCAGCTTGTAGGAGCAGGCAGCATTGACGATAATTATCACGATGGGCATATAAAATATGCTTGAGGACGGACAATTCATTTTAGAGAATAAGCTGCCTAAAAAGCATTAAAAAATCCCAAAAAGAAGGATGTAACGATCTACAATGAATTTCTTTATAAGGAAAAAGGAAGACAACGAGACAACTTACAGAATATACAATATAAAGGACAGAGAAAAAGTAAATAAATGCGATATTTTTAGTGGCAGATTCCCAAAGACTACAAAAAGAAATATCCATAGACAGGGTATATGCAAAGAGAAACAATTTAAAGATAGGCGATAAGATAAAATCAATAAGAGAAAGTACACTGATTACGGGTTTTTCCGCTATGGTAAACCATTCTGCCCTTTTTAAGGATAATAAAAGCATCGTATTTGACTCCATCCACTTCACCCCTGGCGCTTGTAACACGACAAGGAATATAAAAATAAAAGCTACGAAATCACTACAAATACGTGTGGCGCAACAAAAATGACTTAAGTAAGTCAAAAACCAACAAGCTAACCGAAAAACTTGCCAAGAGGATATACAAAAACATGGGGATGCTCAGCTCCATAGTTCATGAGATACGATAACAACGCAATAAGATTCACAGGAGATGACTTTAAAAAGATACCGCATCTCTTACGTATTTCATGGTCATCTTCCTTATATTACTGAGCTTGATATTCAGAGCATCCATTAAAAACAACATCCAAAGCGATTCAAAAACGATAGGAACGCCTAGGGCATCCGGTTATTCAGTCGGAGCTCAGAAGGCACTATCTGGTAATACCGCTGCTCGTATCACCCCTAGGTGGTATCCTTGGAAACATACTGAGCATATACGGTAGTAAAAGACATAATCACGGGACTTTACTATAATTCGTATTCATTAATGCCTTATCATACCGTATGGAATGCCAGCATTATGCTACAACCGGTGCTCCTCTGATAATAATGTTTGATAATAAACTATGTCACCCTCATCCTTATAATGCGAAATGGACCGAGCAACTTCCTCAGAAACGAGATATTTAAACGCCGCAAAGCCGTGCCTCTAAAACTTTCTCCGAAGCTCAGGATATTTACCAGAATAAAATTAGAACCATACTCGATAATAAAAGCACTATCTCTCTTATAATTGTAGGGATAATCATATCCAATATACTTCTCATCTTTGGACTGTCTATATTACCGATAGTAGATAAGCATGCCGAAAAGGTAAAGAAAAACAAAATTGCAAACTACGAATACACCCTGGTGCAGCCTGTTAAAAACAAAGGATAAAAAGGCGGAAAAGTTCGCAATCAGAGAACTCGTAGGGAAAAACGATGAAACTGTAACGATTTACGGTATATCTCCAAAGTCAAAAATATCTCAAAAACGCTTCCATAAAGCGAGGAGAAGTATTGATATCCAATGGGTATGTTGAAAAATTCGATATAGAAAAAGGAGATACCTTAACGTTCAAGCAAAAATACAAATCCAAGAAGTACAAATTCAAGCTCACCAAGACATATGAACATCCTTCATTCTTTGCAGTATTTATGGACATAAGGGACTTTCGAAAGACGTTCAAAGAAGATAAGGACTACTATAACGGATACTTCTCAAATAGAAAATTAAAGGATTTAAAATCAAAGGATATTGCCCTCACCGTTACAGGGAAAGATCTTGCAGCGCTTACAGAACAGATAAATGAAGCTATGAAGGGTATAAATACCACATTTGTTTTTGCAACCTTGGTAATCTATAGGATAATGGTGTTCCTATTATCAAAACTTGTTATAGAAAAGAACACCACCAATATCTCCATGACGAAGGTACTGGGATTTCACCCTAAGGAAATAAACAGGTTATTCAACAGCCCTACCCGTATAGTGGTGATATTCGGTATTCTCATATCCTTCCCATAAGCACGGCAATAGAACAGGTCATGATGATATCCATGATCCGAAAGATGGATGGCTGGTTCACCCCTTATATACCTATGAAGATCTACCCGCTAACCTTCGCACTGTTTTTCGTGTCATTCGAGATAATGTCATTCATACTGAGACGCAGAACTTCAAAAATCTCGATATCCTCAGCATTAAACTCCCCAGAGTAATATAAACTAATTGCTCTATTATTTCACTAAAATAAGTTTATGAAAATTAGCATAGTGCCTATCAGCTAATATTTTCCAATCTATCTTGTAACCTTGAAAACAGCACAGGGCAACATTACTTACTTAATAGACTTCACAAACCGTGAAGTCTATTGTTTCTGTTTTTATCTGCCTATTACAGGTTATCGCTGTCTTATGAGTTTGCCGAGCTCTTGCGATATTTTAGTGTGAAGAGCATCGGATGTGCCCTGCTCTTGCAGTAATATATCAGACTTTGGAACCATAAACTGTACATTTATCTCATCAGCAGCTGCGATGTGCTTACTTCCTGCATAGTTTTTGCCGTAAACTTCCGCTTCCACAGTCTTTACGGCATCTTCATAATTGATTACCGCTTCTTTTTATGCCGAGTTCATTTAAAATATCATTTAAGAGGTCATACATATCCCTTCATCACCTTCTTTATAAATCTGTTTTTACGGCTTTGAACCCTTCCTCTGCATTTGTGAAGCTTCCACCTTTTTAACTCCGTTAGCTCTCGAATGAATATATCCGCCCTATCGTTATGCATCACATCCACATGCGCAATACGCTCAAAATCCGGCCTTCATATCATCCGTAATATCTACACCGAGCTTTATCAATATCCCGCTTTCATCAGAACTTGCAGGCTTAATTCCAAAGTCCAGCAATCCTTGAGTATTATTTTTCTTTCTAAGATGAATTAAAATTGCTTCCCTTTGTAGGCAGCTATATCGGAGTAAAACCGCCCCGTCAAAGGTAACAATGCTGTCGGAATACAATATAGCAGGATAGCCGATAGATAACGCTTTGCCGCTTCCATGGCTTCATCGCTCACATTGATTTTTCCTGCATACTCTATGAGCTCTGAGCTGAACGGCTTATCGCTGTTCGCAGCTAATTTTACAACCCCGGCAAAAACCTCCGCTATTGCGCTACCCTTTTTATCCGTATTTATATGCCTTATGTTAACACCCCTCGTAGTGCCCTCTTGATTGGTGATCATGACTATTTCTTTTCCCTTGTTTTGAAAGGCTTATAGCCTTTGGTGAAATTATAGGGTTGCTATGAACATCTAAGGCACACAGTATGAAGTCGGAATCATTCAGCTCATCGAAGCCCGTAAGCGGCTTAGTCGTTCCAAATACTTTACCTGCTCCACATTCAGGCACATCGTGAGATACGACGTCTGCGCCTATTGCATCTGCAAACTTTTTAATAGCCGCAACTTCTTCAGTAGTATACCCTGCAGATATACTTACATATTTCTTTTTAGAAGCATCACCTATAAGATCCGCAAGTGATTTTATAGCCTCTTCTTTTTTCGTTTTTTCACTTCCTATATATGAATCAAACGGCTCGGTGTACCTCGTAAACAATCCGAATTTACCTCTGCCGCAGGCAAGTCCCATACCTGCTTCGCTTCCGTTTATTGCATCAGCCTTCATTACCAGATTTCCGGCTGTCTGTACATCAATTTTGCAGCCAACGGAGCAGAATTCACAAACCGTCTCGTTAGACTTCATATTTGCCGGTATATCCTTTGTATTAAAGCACCTTTCCTTAAGAGCTCCGGTAGGACATACCGATATACACATGCCGCAACTTACGCATCCGCTCTCGCGAAGCTTTCTGCCCATCTCCGGCATGATTACCGTATCGAAACCTCTGTTTACAAGCCCTAGAGCTCCGATACCGAGCGTTTCATCGCAAACCCTGACGCACAATCCGCACAGGATACACTTATTAGGATCCCTGGTTACAAATGGATGATCATCTTCAAAATCTATATCGGTATGATCTCCATAGAGCCTTTCAGGCTCCACTTCGTACATGTGTAATACTTTATCAGCTTACATTCAAAATAATCCTTACAACCGCATTCAAGACATCTTTTAGCTTCTTCCTTCATTAAATCTACAGCGATTGTCTTTTCCACTTCATTGAAATTATCTTTTCTCTCATCAGCTTTTGCAACTTCAGGATTAGCCCTGCATTTTCGCTCTCTATCTTCAAAATCCTCAGATGTAATGTCTGACCTTGTAACATAATAAGGCGAAGTATAAACAAATTTCTTTCCGCTCAGATAATTGTCTATAGCCTCCGTAACCTTCTTCGCATCCGCTATGGCTTCGATAGCTATTGAAATTTTATCGTTACCGCAGTCGCCACCCGCAAACACGCCTTCCATGCTCGTCATAAATGATTTTTCATCATAGGCTATAGCGTTTCGCTTCGTTTTTCAACTTCACCGAATAATTCTGAATCCACCGCCTGCCCTATGGCAAGTATAACGGTATCCACATTGAGCATTTCTGTTTTGCCCTCTACTGCTACAGGCCTTCGCCTTCCTGATGCATCCTCTTCACCAAGCTCCATAACCTGAAGCTCCATTGCATTTACCCTGCCGTCCTTTTCAAAAATTTCAATCGGATTTCTAAGTGTCTTAAATATTACACCTTCTTCCTCTGCGCTCTTTATTTCAAATTCTTCAGCAGGCATCTGCTCCGTTGTACGCCTGTACACGTTATACACATTTTGGGCTCCGAGCCTTACAGCCGTCCTTGCAGCATCCATAGCGGTATTACCGCCGCCTATTATAGCCACGTTCTTTCCAATACCCGTTTCAATGCCTCTAGCCTTCCTCTGAAGAAATTCGATACCACCTATTACACCGTTGCTGTCTTCTCCTTTGCAACCTGTACCTGTAGACTTCAAGCACCTATTCCAAGTAGCACCGCATCGCTGTTTTTTCTTATTTCATCAAAACTTATATCGCTTCCTATGCGAGTATTCGTTTTAATATCTATTCCCATTTCTTTTTATCTTTTGAAATTTCAGCATCTAATATTTTTCTTAGGCAACCTGTATTCAGGGATTCCGTATCTCAGCATTCCTCCGGCATAAGGCATGGCTTCATAAACCGTTACGTCATGTCCCCGCTGCCTTAAAAAGTGCATGCAGCCGAAAGACCCATGGGCCCGCCACCTATTATCGATACCTTCTTGCCGGTAAATTCTTCCGGCAACTTAAAGGCAAAATCTTCTGTAAAAATGCTTCTTCCGCTAATAAACGCTTTGAATCTCTAATAGCTATAGGTTCATCCACCAAGGCTCTTTCTACAGTTTTTCTTCACAAGGATGCGGACATACCCTTCCAAGGGATGCGGGAAGAGGTATCTTTTCCGTTACCAGTTCTATGCCCTTCTTAAAATCTCCTTCCGCTAAAAATCCGACGTACCCTTGACAATCCGTATGAGCAGGACAGTTGAGTACACAAGGCGGTCTGCAGTCGCCCTTATGATTTGTCATAAGAAGCTCAAGATTAGTTTTTCGGGACTCTATTACTCTTTTCGGTGTTCGTACGTACAGTCATACCGTCTGCAACTTCAGTAGCGCAAGCCTTTACAAGCTTCGGGTTGCCTTCCACTTCACATACGCATATTCCGCAAGCCCCATAGATATCCACCCTGTCATCGTAGCAGAAGGTAGGTATGAAAATATCATTTCGCCTCGCAACGTCCAATATGGTCTCGCCTTTGTTTGCGCCTGCTTCAATGTCGTTTATGTTGATCTTAAATTCAAACCTTTCAATCATCTCTTTCACTTCATGCCTCCTAGTCTAAATTTACAGAACTAAATCTACACGACTCCAAACACTTACCGCATTTTATACACTTTTCCTGATCTATAACATGCTGCCCCTTAGGAGAACCTGTAATCGCTCCTACCGGACAGTTTCTAGCGCAGGCTGTACAGCCGACGCAGGTGTCCAATATTGTATATGTCACAAGAGGTTTGCAAGATTTTGCAGTACATTTATGATTGTTATATGGTCTTCATATTCATGTCTAAAAATACTTTATTGTGGTAAGAACCGGATTCGGAGCGGTCTGTCCTAGTCCGCACATAGAACCTTCCTTTACCTTGTTTGAAAGCTCGAGTAAAAGCTCTATGTCTCCGTCCTTACCCTTACCCTGCGTAATCCTTTCAAGTATCTCGAGCATTCGCTTCGTTCCCAGGCGGCAGTATATACATTTCCCGCAGCTTTCCTTACGGGTAAAGTCAAGAAAATAACGAGCCATATCCACCATGCACGTATCTTCATCCATAACTATCATTCCGCCGGAACCGACTATGGCTCCCTGTCTTTACGATGTCTTCATATGTTACCTTCGTATCTATGAGCTCTGCAGGTATACAGCCTCCCGAAGGGCCTCCCATCTGCACAGCTTTAAATTTCCTGTCATTTTTTATGCCGCCTCCTATATTGTAGATGACGTCTCTAAGAGGCATACCGAGCGGCACTTCACAAAGACCGCCTTTTTTTATCTTACCGGCAAGTGCGAATACCTTAGTGCCTTTGCTTTCACCGAGTCCGAATTCTGCGAATTTATCGCCGCCGTTTTTTTAATAATCCACGCAACGTTGGCTAGGTTTCTACGTTATTAATATTTGTAGGTTTCTTCCAAAAACCCTTTTGTGCAGGGAAAGGTGGTTTCAACCTCGGCATCCCCTGTTCTCCTCTATGGATGCTATCAGCGCAGTTTCTTCACCGCACACAAACGCTCCTGCTCCCTGCCTTTATATAAAGGTCGAAATCAAATCCCGAGCCTAAAATATTGTCTCCCAAATACCCTGCTTTTTCTGGCCTGCTCCATTGCATTTTCGAGTCTCTTAATAGCCAGCGGATATTCTGCCCTTACGTAGATAACTCCTTTGTAGCGCCTATTGCATAGCCACCTATGAGCATTCCTTCCAGTAAAGCATGCGGATCCCCTTCGAGCACGGACCCTATCCATAAATGCTCCGGGATCTCCTTCGTCCGCATTGCAGACTATGTATTTTTGATCCGCCTCGTTACTTCTTGCGGCATTCCATTTTAAAACCAAGTAGAAAACCCGCTCCTCCTCTACCTCTAAGTCCCGATTTTTGATCTCTTCTATCACTTCCTCAGAGTCTTTTCCGTAAGAGCTATCCTTGCAGCCCTCATATCCGCCTTCGCTGATATAGTCTTCTATCTTTTCGGGATTTATGAGTCCGCAATTACGAAGTACTATCCTCTGCTGTCTTGTTATAAACTTTTCATCTTCTTCATCAATTACATGCTCGCTTGATATTTTACCATCGCTGAAATGGTGCTTAAATATCGATTCGACTTCTTCGGGCTTTACATTTACATATCTTGTAAGCTTTTCTTCATCATCGTATACATCTACAATAGGCTCCAAGAAACACGTGCCGACACAGCCCGTAACCTCAAGATCCACATCCAGATTATCACGCTTAATCATTGCGTCTATGCTGTCCGCAACCTTCTTTGCGCCTGTAGCGATACCACAACTTCCTTGCCCAACTTTTACCTTCATCACACTCCCCCTTACGAGCACTCCTACTCGCATATCATTAAAGGTATAAGATTAGCCTATGCGCTAGCTCTGATTTCATCCAATAATTTTATTACCTTATCCTTAGTAAGCTGTCCGTACGTCTCTTCACCATCCACCGTCTGAACCATCATAACGGGCGCTATGGAGCAACACCCGAGGCAGGCAACATTATTTAGAGTAAATACTCCGTCGTCTGTCGTTTCTCCATCTTTAATATTAAGGTGCTCGGACACCACCTCCCTAACGGAGTCCGAACCGTTTACGTGGCAGGCCGTACCCTGACACAGCATTATCAGATATTTACCTATAGGCTTTAGCCTGAACTGTGAATAGAATGTCGCAACGCCATAAATCTTTGCAGCCCTTATCCCCGTTTTTTCAGAGATATAATCTATAACATCCATAGGCAGGTATCCATATGCATCCTGCGTCTTTTGAAGTATCGTAATCAGGCTTCCTTCTTTATCTGCATACTCTGAAAGTATATTGTCTATTTTTAGAAAAGTCCTTTTAAGCTTTAGCATCCATATAACACTCCTTTTGTTAATAACCACTAATTTATATAGTCTGTGTGAAGCTTTTTTGTCGACTTTGTTACAACTTCATTATAACCCTGCCGAAGAACTTTTTCAAGAAAATTATGTGTTTTAGATGCGGTTTTATTATTTAAGGCAGTTTAATATGGCTTTACGCATTTCGCCTACTTTAATCACATCTCCGTGTATCACATCTCTTTTGTCTAAATCCCTTAAACAACATGGAATTTCAGTGCTTGTATGCTTGCTTAGGTTTTTAAGATCTTCAAAGCCGTCCTTCCCCCTTAGGGATCCTATTGCAGCCGCCACGCTTTCAGCGAATTTATATGCACTTGCAGTGGACACTATGACTGTATCGGTATCATCACCGGTATTTTTCTTATAGTCCTTATACACGGAATATGCTACAGCTGTATGTGTATCCATTAAATAATGCTCTGTATCATATAGTTCTTTGATATTTTGAGCACCTTTTTCAGAGTTTGAAAATCCCGCATAGAATTCTGATAAACCCTTCTTTATTTCAGGAGACACCTCATATCTCTTGTTTTCATCTAATGACTTCATGAGGTTTTTTATTTGAGCGCCGTCGTTTCCACTCAAGTTAAACAGCAATCTTTCCAAATTACTGGATACCAAGATATCCATTGACGGTGAACTTGTAAGATAAAATTCTCTATCCAAGTGGTACACGCCCGTTTCAAAAAAATCTGTTAGTACTTTGTTTTCGTTAGAAGCGCAAATTAGCTTCGCAATAGGCAATCCCATGTGTTTCGCATAATATCCCGCCAGAATGTTTCCGAAGTTTCCCGTAGGAACCACCACATTTATAGGTTCACCTGCCTTTATTTGCCCGCTTGATAACAGTTTTGCATATGAGTACACATAGTATGCAACCTGCGGTACCAGCCTTCCGATATTTATGGAATTCGCAGATGAAAATTTATATCCTAAGGCTCCTATCTCCTTTGCAAATTCACTATCTGTAAAGATGTCCTTCACTGCAGTCTGCGCATCATCGAAATTTCCCTCTATGGCGAATACATGCGTATTGTCGCCTTGCTGAGTAATCATCTGCCTTTCCTGTACGGTGCTCACTCCGTTATTAGGATAAAAAACTATTATATCCACGCCTTCCACATCAGCGAAGCCCTCAAGAGCAGCCTTTCCGGTATCTCCCGATGTTGCCGTAAGTATGCAGATTTTTTTATCGCTTCCCTGCATCTTGATGGATTCAGTGAGTAAAAACGGCAAGATGGATAACGCCATATCCTTAAACGCCGCCGTTTTACCATGATAAAGCTCTAAGAAAAACGCTTCCTTCGTCTTGGTGAAACCCACCACATCATCTTTTGAAAATTTATCATCGATGCACTATTTACGCAATATTCTATCTGCTCCTTAGAAAAGTCCGTAAAAAGCACTGAGCACCATCTTGGCTATTTCCTTATAACTCATGCCCTGAGCTCTTCCAACCTACCGGAAGATTCGGTATGCTCTCAGGCACATACAACCCCCTATCACCTGCTATTCCGTTTATGATGGCTTCTGACGAGTCTATTCTCTCACTTGAACCTCTGGTACTTATGTATTTCATCCATTTCTCTTTTCTATAAACAACTCTAAAAATAACGCTGTCACCGGCAATCACTCACAAGCCACTTCTGCAAACACCACTGTCAGCAACAATTCACTCACAAGCAAATCAGGCAAACATTGTAAGCCCTGTCATCATCGACAGTTTCCTCACAATCATGTCCCTGTAACCATCGCCTCTACACACATTCATTCTAATTTATTTATGCCGCCCGTGTCAATACCGACATGAAGCTGCTGCTAATACGAAATGCTTTTTATTTACAAGGCAATTCCGCATCGTCAAAACAATCAAACGGTGCAGTCTTATCAAACGGATTTTCCTTAGAGATGTCAGGAATTGTATCGATATGTGAAAATGCATTATTTACATCAGCTGTCCATCCATTATGAGAAGTGAAGACAGCTTTTATATCGTAAGCAGCTATATTTTTCTTCAAAGCTTTCAGGGATTTTTTGTTAAGACTGCTGTCGAAGTTAAAAACGTCAAAGAAACAATAACCGCCGGTTTCATTGATTGCAATCGAATCTCCTGTAAACAAAAAGTTGTCGTTGATAATATAAACACAATGCCCCAGCGTATGCCCCGGAACAAGCAGCGATGTAATCTTAAGATCCCCAGCGTTACCGTTTCTCCATCTTCCATGAGCTGATACTTTTTCTTAATTCTAACAGGATTTTTCAAACCTATAGGTCCGATTCTCTTCCTGTGCCATGTATTGGTCAAATAATTTTCTTCCAACTTTCCGAGATATATTTTTGCGTTTTTAAACGGATCTTTGCATCGATAATCAAGTCCCCCTGCATGATCGGGATCTACATGTGTAAGAAACAGATCTGTAACGTCTGCAGGATCTATACTATCCTTTTACATTTATCCATAATCCCGGGATAATTTTATATCCCGAATCAATAGCTACAAGATGCTGCTTTCCATGGATAAAAAAAGATATTAACATCATATTCACGAATACAGCTTACGCCAAATCCAAGCTCACCTGTAGCACAAGGGTGCAATGCCCCTTACCTCTAAACATTTTTCGGTACAATATGCATCGCAAAATAATCGATAATATTCATTTTATACCACCTTCTTCTTATCATTGATCAAAAGAATTCTTCATTTTTAAACAAATACAAGCAGACATTACGACATAACCCTGTTCATGTTAACTGTTAGATTATTTACCCTTATTTTTTAATCCAGTAATCACAATCTTTATATCCGTCGGCAACCGTATGTTCTCATAGAGAGTGCCTCCCATGCTCCACGACGGTCTTGTCTGTTTCACAAAAATATGGCATAAGTTCTTCATAGCCGTTCTTTTTTGCAAAATCCGCAATAGGGCACCCCACAAGGTGTGATGCTAATTCCCTCTTTATGGTTAAGCGGATTCACTTCCATACCCCAGGTATTGTTCCAAGAGCCGTCCTTCTTATGCTTATTCAGCTTCTTAGATCTTAACCTAAAAAGTCCGTGGAATATTTTTCGCACCAACTTATTATTAAGATTGAAGCGAGAAAGCTGACCGCCCTTCCTGTCTCCTATCATCATTCCGAAACACATATCTGTAATTTCACCAGGAGACATATCTCGATCCATGCACTCATAATATGCAAAAAGCGGATAAAGCTCCGTAAAAGTTTTTTTGACATCAGGGTTAGCTTTTTCCTCCGATACTTGGAGCATCGTTTGAAAATTTTTCGTATGTCTTAAGAATCTCTCGATACTTTTTCTTCCGCTTTGCCGGAAGAATATTTTTCCTCAATTCATTTTTAATCCACTTCTCAGAATCCTGTGGAATTTCATACACCATCATGACGCACCCCTTCCTTTATACTTTGTAATGCTTCTAATAACAAGCTTACAAAGGCTTTTTAAAATTGTCCCATACTACTGCTAATAACTTTCACTTTACATAAGTGTAATAATAATTATCATTGTTTTTTTAAATTATATTTACTTTGCTATGGACTTTCTCTGTGCATAAGTGCGATAATGCCGGTCTCATATTTTTTTCCTATCATTTCCATGCACTGTATGATCGTATCTCGCTTTTTATCCGAAACTACGAGCCTGAAAAGCGTTCTGATATAGCCGTCCATCAATATTTCAAGCGTCTCTTGCCTGATTAAGTTGGAAACTTCACCTTCAGCACTTTCTACGGCCTTATTGATACACATCGCATTTCGTCCTGCTATCTTATCAAGAACGCCCTCATACTTAGTCCCCTTTGCACAATCTACAATCAGTTTTACTGCCTGACGATCCGAAAGCAAAACATCCACGATTTTCGGTATATTGGAATAGTAGATATCTCCCATCTCCCGAAGCCACTTTTCTTTAGGCAAAGCATCCATTTCATCTCGAATCCTGTCAAGCACCTTCATAAGCCGCTCTACCATTGGATCTGTAAGAGCGTAAAAAAGCTCTTCCTTTGAACTGAAATATCCATACAATGCTCCCGGCGTAAACCCCGCTTCCGATGCAATCTTTCTAAGCGGTGCAGCCTGATAACCATATTTTAAAAAAAATTTTCCTGCACTTTTAAGAATCAACTGCCTTGTTCCCACTTCTTCACCCTTTACATACTTATCTGTTTTCATACTTCACCTCGCATATCACAAACTCACCCTCACATACCACTAGCCTACCCTGCATACAACAAACCTACTCTCATGTATTACAAACTTATTCTCGTATATCACAAACTCGCTCTACATATAACAAAGTTATATTACTAAGTAATATAATACACCCTTACGCCCTAATTTGTAAAGTAAAAACAAAATCTCCCCTGTTATCACAACAGAGAGGAGATTTCCGAAATATCACCGTATTGTTTGTTTATCTCATTGTCTTACATTGACAATATGCACTTTTTACTTCAACTTCTTGTTTTTCTTCTTTAATAATTTCAGCTCTATAATGTGCATATGCTGTTAGTAGTAAAAACTATAACAACTAGGGTTGCCGTATAAAGCCACTATCAACTACTAAATTCTTTAAGGTTAAAAAGAGATCCAAGTCTTATATATTGTCGTATAAAATCAACAGTTATGAGTACTACAGAAACAGCTAATATACGCCAATCACTCACAAACTTTAGATCCGACCATCCAAACTTTCTCATTTTATCATTTAACATTTTTCAAGCTCCTGATCTCGGATAACATATCACTATTTTCAACATTCACAAAATTTTTCTTACCTGATATTACTTATTGCTACGTTTGTATTTTAGATATGCTGACATCGCAGTCCAGCCAAAAACCTCTGCTGCGGCTATCAAAACAAGTATGGGCGCTATCTTCACAACAGAGTTGATCGAAAAAAATCATCGAAAACCGCTATTGAAAAATGCACCTAATAACACAATCAGTAAGGCTCCAATGTCTGCTAAAAAAATCATCATCACTTTTTTGTCTAAACTGCCCCAGATGATATTTCTTTTCTTATCCTTATTTAACATTTTTATCCTCCTTATCCCTAGTTACATAACCACTATTCTGTCCGCCATATCGCCAACACTCTATATCATGAACTTTCATGAGAAAACCTTTTACAAGGTAATCTTGACTATAACTGAAAAATGCCGAAATTTATTTACTGTTTTTTTATTGCTTCGTTTATATTTAAGATATGCCAGTATCAAAGTCCAAGCAAAAGCTACGGCAGTAGATAATAAAGCATGACTAAACACCCCTTTTGCCACATATTTAAACGAAAATTCACCGAGCCCGTTACTAAAAAACGCAACTATTAACACAACAACTAAAGCCCCTGATGTTCATGAAAAATCATCATAATCCACTGATCTAAACCGTCTCTAAGATTAAATTTGTACTTATCATTATTTGACATTTTCAAGCTCCTGATCCCGAGTGACATATCCGCCATACCCTTTGATTGCCTTCCTTAATTTCATTATAGCACCATCCTTCTAAAAATTACTTTTTATGAATATAACATTCGTAAAAACTCATATTTTCATACCACATCATTATCGTTTCTTTTTTTATTGATATTTAACTCATCATGGTAATTTCCATACCCTAGAGTAATAAACTATATTAGTTCCCTTTAAGCAGTTTGCAATTACCATTAGGTGTACTGTATAGCTAAAGCAAAATCTCCCCTGCCATCACAGCATAGAGGAGATTTTATTTGTTTATCTCATTAACTTACATTAACGATATGCACTTTTTACTTTTGGCTTCTTGTCTTCCTCTCTTTTAATTTGAGCTCTATAACGTGCATATGATACTAACGTAAAAACTAATAAACATACTATGGTAGATACACTGTACTCTATAAACCATTTAGTATCAAAAGGTCCAACTTCCATATGCCTGCTTACAAATTCAACAACTACTAAAAGCAATAATAAGAAATATTCCTTCCAACCCATAAAACCATATCTTAGATCAGCCAATCCAAATTTTTCTTTTTATCGTTTAACATTTTCAAGCTCCTGATTCCTGTTGCTATAACCACCATCTCCTTTGATTTCCTTCCTCAATTTCATTATACCACTACCCTTCTAAAAATCATGTTTTTATAAATATAATATTCGTAAAAACTCATATTTGCGTGCAACTTCCTATCCTCGATATATATGTTTTATTAGCTAACTAAAAAATTGCTGTACTTTCCCAGATATGGTAGAATTGTTATTCGTAAGAAGTCTTATTAACTTTTTTAAAGGAATGGAGAGTTTTGTTATGAAGAAGTATGTAGTTGCGACGATATTATTGATAGCCGTTTTAGCCGGCAGCTTCAAGATTGTGATGTACATGGGTGAAAAAGCTTGAACCAAAAAGCCTGTAGCTACAACCAGTACCAATACTGACGGTAAGATAACCGGTATAGTGACGAGCAAGGAAATGCCTGCGGCTCTCGGGCAGTGGGGAGAAATTTACGTGTACAGCCCTCTGGACAAGAAGACCCACAAAGGCATATTTAAGGGTAACCGCTATAAATACGGATAAAACAGCTACAAAAACCATATTGGATAACTATAACAGAATAAACGGTGCAACAAACCAGGTGCCGAAGCTTACAAACAAGCAGATAAGATATGCTACGATGAAGTACCAAGTGCACTTCCCTGCAAACTTCCCCGCAAAGGGCAAAAAGGATATGGCTCAGAAAAATTATCTTCTCCGTTACATCCAATTCCGGTGACGGTATAGCCTACAAAAAAACACTTTATAAAAACCTAATAACCTTTGATGTTACGGAATTCACGCCTGAAAATATAGATAAAACTACAGAAAAAGTAAACAAGCAGAGTAAGGCAAAAAGCGACATGGTCGGTAACCAGCAGGGGAATTCAAAAAACTCTACGACATTTACTACAATGTCCGTAACCCTGAAAAACATTTAGCGGTACCGCAATATTCTCTCACCTGCAGCAGGCTACGATCCGTTTATGTTTAAAACCCTATATTTCAATAACGCAAAACAAAACGAAGCCTTCTTCAAGGTGGACTAGAGGTTATATATTCACAGGCTTTGAATGCTTGCTGAAAAATTGTTCTCCTTCAATGATTGCACGGCTACTATCTTATAGTAGCCTTTTTTTATCTGACTGTACGGTTTTAAAATATACCTGCTTGCATCGCCCTTGCATTCTGCAATCTTCTCGTATAGCCCCTTCTTCTTAGGCGAATACATTACTATGACCTTATCTACACCGTTTAACTTATCCCAAGTCAAAATTACCTGCCTGTTAATGATGTCATAGACTGCTTTAAGGTTATAATGTGAATATGGATGAGGGAGCTGTACCATATAGCCTTCGAGATTGGTATCATATGCTGCGTTTTTAAGTAACGGATTTTTTCCGGCATCAAAATATGTAAACTCATTAACTTCCGTATCACGTGGAATTTAGAAGCCCATAGCTTTTTAGATACCAAACCCTTGTCTTTGTACAACCATCTGAACTTATGTTCGTGGTTTTCTGAATTGAAGCCCCTGACCCATGTCTTAAGTTTCGCTGACTTTGCCGCCTTTTTGCATATCCTCAATATCGGTTTTACTGTTTGCCGCTGCAAGTCTTCCGCCTCTCGCTAAAAGCTCTTGCAAGCGCCTGCTTTACATTGGTTTTTCCCTTGTATACTTCGTATTTATATCCCCTTGAAACTATGGTTTTTACAGGATACTTCTTAGGAACGTCAGGTTTTTCAGAAACCTTAATGTCTGCGGTCTGCATTTTAAACGTCTCTCCCTTATATGAATAAGGATACACATATGCTCTATAATTGCCGCTTCCCTTGCTACAAAATCAAAGCTCCTATCCTGCGTGAGCCCTGTTGCTACAACATCTGTAGATTTTTCCCTTCCTACGTATCACCTTAACAGCATACCCCGATGCCTTGCTGTCATTCCATTTTAACGTTACGACCTGTCCCTTACCGAGACCTTTTTCATCGCTCTTAATCGAAAACTTGGAGCCACCCTTCTTCCTATTCGCTACAAAGAAATCATGTTGTACCGCCTCATGTTCCTTGCCATTTACATTTGCAAATATTCTGAGTGCATATTCCCCCTTTGCAAAACTTGGGAGCGTAAACCTGCACCCTATCGCCTAAAGTTACCTGCTTTCTACCTACAGGTATGTTCTTTTCAAGTCTCACCCTGCCGTCGCCGTAATAAAGTACACATCGCAGTGATTTGATCGCCTTTTTTTCAGATGTTATGCTGCCGTCCACTCTTATGCCCTTATCCGATACCAACACGGATGGCAAATCTTTTATGTTTACTTTTTAAAAAAATTTCGGGATAGGTCTCCTTTGCTTAGGGGTGTATCTAAATTCCGTTTTTTTAATGACGTATTTACCATTTCGCGCCTTGTATTCTATTTTGTAAATCCCGGGCTGAAGATTGAACTTCTGGTATTTAACTTGCCGTTTGCAGTTCCCTTTGAAAATAGCTTTCTTCCTCTCCATATATGTTGATCTCGTTCCATGCTGCGTTCTTAGCTGAAGTGCTCATGCTTAAAAGCGAATTGGCGTAATATTTTTTTATTTGCTATGCTTCCCTTTATATTTTTTTCGGCGCGGACTGATTCACCGCATGATCCGGCACGTGAATAAATCCCTTAAGTCCTTCTCCCAGGGGTGTTCTCCATAATCAAAGTTTACGTTCTTAGGCTTTACCTTACTGGTTTTCCAGCCTGATTTTGAATATATGGGCTTCCCGTCCACCACCTTTTTCCACTATCGATACATGAGTAGAAAAACATGCTATGTCACCGGCCATCGGCGTATCCGTAGCCACAAAATAATTTCCTTGCTTATTTATCTGCCACCACCTTCCGGCATCCCACCTAAAGGCTTTTAAAAACGAACTCTTCCAGCGTTCACTAATTCTGCCGTAGGCATACCACGTGCAGTTTCCCGTGATATACATGCCCGACTTCATGAATGTGGGAGCGTAATCCGGATAGTAGACATTTCTTTTCGTGAAATACCATTTCGCTCCCGGCTTATGCGGGAGGGGCCCTTTATTTCTAATATCCTTATCATATTCTGCGTTATTTATATCCGATTTCTTAAAAGTCTTGTCTACGTTGGATTTTATCGCTTTACTCACGCCTTCAGGCAATGCGCTTGCAATAAACGGTGCACCGAACAAGGCAACCACAAGCACTGCTACCAATATATATCTATGGATTATTTTTCTTAAACATCGTTTCTCTATCACTAACTCATGAGTTTTAAAAATTCATCTACATCTTCCTGCGTGCTTGACCACGAAGTAACAAGTCTGATGGATTTTCTTCCATCGTTATAATCACGCCAAGGCTCAAAACATAACTTCCTTTAGAAAGTTTGTCTACAAAGCTCGTCACTGAATATAGGAATATAGGTTACTTTGCGGAGGCACATCAAAGTCAAATCCACGCTTTGCTATACCGTCTGCAAGTGCTTCGGCAAGCTCATTCGCCTTCCTTCCGAGCTTAAAATACAGATCATCTTTAAGTATCGCATCAAATTGCACGCCGAGCAGCCTGCCCTTTGCAAGAATGGCTCCTCGCTGCTTTAGCAAACACCTCGTATCTTCTTTAAGGTCATCGTTTAAAATGCAAAGTGCTTCTCCAAAAAGAATTCCACATTTGGTGCCGCCCAGATAAAATGCATCGCTTATAGCCGCAATATCTGTAAGCTCTACATCGTTGCCTGCGCATCCCAAAGCCATCGGTAGCCTCGCACCGTCTAAGTATATCCAAAGATTATGTTTGTCACAAGTCTTCCTCAAATCATAGAGCTCCTTTTTTGTATAGTAAAGCCCTGTCTCTGTAAGATTTGAAATGTAGATGATCTTAGGTAATACCCAATGCTCATCCTCTCTCATGGCTATCACTTCTTCAATATCGCCGGGTCTCAGTTTGCCGTCAGACGTTTTGCAATGAATCACCTTATGTCCTGTAGCCTCAATAGCTCCCGCCTCATGAACACAGATATGTCCCGTTTCAGGTGCTATAACCGCATGGTGTGGTCTCAAAAACGATGCCAACGCCGCCAGATTCGTTTGCGTACCCGCCATAAGAAAATGCACATCCATATTTTTTTCGTTTCAAATAGCTTTTCGAATCGTATCTGCAGCCTTTTTCACAATATGGGTCAATGCAATATCCGTCGGTGTTTTTCCATGTTTGTGTCATTAAGCGCCTTCAAAACAGCAGGATGTCACCGCACGAATAATCATTTTTAAGAAAAATCATGAAAACCTCCTCTCGCTTCATTTGTAAAACAATTATACAAAAACAAATCCTAATATATCAACCTCGCCCTCTTGTTTTTACAAAAATAAAAAGACTCACCAACTATAAACGCCCCTGGCAAACCACAAACGAAACCCTCCATATGTAATTACTATAAAACACGAAAAAGCCCTGAAGGGCTTTTTCACATGTTTTAATAAATCATAATATACTACGCTATTTGACCACTTTCTCCGTCACAATACCATAGTATTTTTTTACCCTTTATCTTCTTAAAAGGCACTGAATATCAAACGATATTTGCCTTTCTTAGGTAACTTGATACTTCCTACCATGAATTTTTTAAGCTTCTTATTGCCTGCCTTAAGCTTTATCTTCTTTACCTTGCCTTTTATTACTATCTTAACCTCAGCCACTTGCTATCTTTTATCTTACGGAGCTTAAGCTTTTAGGGTATATACCTTTACCTTTTTCTTCTTTACTACCTTAGTACCTGCCTTTATCTTAGCTGAAAGCTTTGGTGCTGCAAGTTGCAAACGCATAACTTGCATTATATTCAAACACTCCTGCATCTTCAACATCACCATCTTGATAAAGCGCAGTTAGATTAATCTTCATAAACTTGTTCATCTTAATGCCGCCTACTTTTATAACTCCCTTACCATTTTTAAGAGTCTTAACATCCTTAGCAGCTACCACCTTCGTAACAGGTTTACCTGCTTTTACTCTACAGGTGTTACCACCGCTTTATCTTATTTGCAGTGGACATCTTGTTAAACTCAAGAGCTAAAACGCCTATTTTTACAGGTCTTGCAGTTACTTTCTTATTCTTAGGTGAATTTGCCCATAGAGCATATATTGACATATCCTTACCTATAAATGTATGCTCTCCAAAATCAACCGTTCCTGAATCTGCGTTCGTTGCCCAGCCAAGAAACCCTGTCGCCTTCACGCGTAGGAGCTTCAGCAGGTGCTTTTCCGCCGTCCTGGAAATTCTTGCCTTTTTCTACAAGCTCATGGTTCACCCATGCCTCTTTGTCTCCGCCATTCTTATCAAAGGTCACGCCTGCATACTTATCCTTCCTGTAGATATGATATACAGCTTCCTTTATCTCCATCCTTATTTACTTCATATTTATCCTTTAAATTCACTTTCTCATTTTCAATGCTTACAGAACTTCCCTTTTTAGTTTCACTATTTTTAAAGTCTTTATCCACTTCATTGATAGACGTTTTTAAGACCTTTAGGAGTTTTTAAATATTCCAGATTCCCTGCAATAAGAGAACATAGCCTTTGTATAATCAGAATTATTTATCAATTCCTTCTTCAGATTCCAATTGCTAAGATTTGCTTTTTATTCCGGACTTAAAAACATACTGTCCATATCGTCTACCTTTGATACATCCCACTTTGATACATCAGGATTTGCACTCTCCGCTCCGACAAACATACCTGCCATATTGGTCACCTTCGATGTGTTCCATTTCGATACATCGGGATTTGCACTGCTTGCATCATAGAAGGCACTGCCCATATCAGTAACATTTGCGGTATTCCAGTTCGATACATCGGGCTTTGCATTGCTCGCCCGATAAAACATATATGATATATCCTTCACATTTGTCATATCCCAATTTGATACATCCGGATTTGCCTTCTTGGTCATGGAAAACATTCCCTCCATGTCAGTGACATTCTCTGTATTTAGCTTATCGCAACCTTTGATATCACCTTTAAAACGACTGAATAGACCGACGCTATCTTCAGGAAGGTATATTTGCTTTGTATTTCGGAAATTAATGTCTTTTACATCGGCATTCTCCCAGCTAAGCTCATCCGCAGCATAGCTACCGCCTAATGCCTTTACCATCTCAATCCACTTATCTCGCTCTACCTTCATGTCGGCTGACTCATCCGTTGCCGTCACGTTAACATTCTTTTCACCATCCAATGTCGCCTTGACATTACCCGACTCATTCAAATTGAACGTTTGCACACGCTTGTTTCTTGCCTTGTTTATCTTTGCGTCTTCCTTTGCTATCTTTCGCCTTAAAAACGGCTGCATGCTTGCCTTCCTTATCTGCTTTACCGTCTGTCGCAAAGGTTGGCACAATGCCCGTCACTGCCAGCATCATGCTGAGCACCATTGCAAATGCCTTAAAGGCTACCTTTCTCATTCTGAACTTTTCCACTTTTACCTCCTAACAACTCTTGAAATTTCACTATATGTAATGCATATAACCATTTATTTCATTCTAATCATCACCTTATTGCTTTTTCGCTGTATACCTTCTTGCTGTTTTTATGGTATATGCCTCACATAGTACATGTATACCCTTTTTCTTTACTTTTAATATCAACAAAGTGCGTCTTTTTACTCACCTTTATTCGTTTTAAATTCCAGTTTTTGCCAAGCTGTGCTCTAAAGATCTCATACCCTTTTTGCCATAAACGACCCATGAAATTTAGCTCTTACCTTGCCTTTTTGATTTTGCCTTTTAAGCTCGACGGCGGGGTTAGAGGGCAGTGTGATGAGTGCCGGTATATCATTTTTCAAACTCACCCGATATAGGTTTTTTTGCTGCCTTTGGCTATCAATTTATATTTAAATTTATAGTAATTCTTTTAAGCGGAATACTTTTTCTTGTCGGTAACTTTATCAACCCTCCTTGTAAACACCCTTCCTTCCCTGATGCGCATTTATAGATGCAACTTCCTTATAATTACCGTCAATAGACTCTGCTCTCATCACCTTTACAGAATACAGATACTCAGACATTCCATCTGTCGAAAGCTCAAAACTTGCATCCTTCGGTTTTGAAGGCTTTTCCTCTTCGTCTTCGTCTGTTTCATGTTCACACTCTAAATTAGCTATATTGCGCGCAGATGCAAGCTGCATTTCATTTTCCTGCCTCGGATCGGAATTTTTAATACCCAGCACCGTCTGTTTTAACTTGAATTTACATGTATCACCGAGATTAAACCCTTTCTCCGGCGGTGCAGCCATTCCCGTAAGTATTATATCCCTTTCGGAATACTCGCTATCACCGTCGCACATTCCTACAGGTCTTTGTCTGGCACCAAATGTCGGTATCCAAAGCGGAAAAATTCCCAAAAACAACGATGTGCCCTCTACGAATTCAACAGGCTTTGGATTATAGCCCGTCATCTTATCATTTACAAGCCTTATATCCTTATCCTTGTGCGGTGTTTGTCCTCTCTTTGATACACCTACGAACAAGTTATCATTCACTTTCTGTATACCATATATATACTTACCCGAATCGTTGCCGGCTTCTTTAGGATATTCCTGATCGGGTGCAGCATTTAAATCATCCTTCTTCTGAGATAATATCTGCTTGCCGCTCTTTGTAGTATAGAAAATTCTATCCTTTACTATGGCGATTGAATTTACATTACGCTTACCGGAATCAAAATATTCAACCGTTTCCGTATCTTTGGTTACCTTCACCAGCTTTCCGTCATTGCCCTGTCTGCCTTCAAAGTAATAGTAATTATCCTTATCCATGAGTATAGGAGAATCATACCTTTGTACCCACGTTCCATCATATTTTTCACTATTTATATCACTCGGATTTATCTTTTTGAAATTCTGATCTCTGTAATTTATATCCGACCAATCGTGTGACTCTCTGAGCTCATCATGGCTAATCAAGAAATAATCATGCCCTACTACGCCCGGCGTATCACCATCATAAGGATTTGCACTGGTATCATCCCCAAGTGACATCGATGTTATACCACTTACCGTCTACCTTCACGATGTTCCATATATGTGCTCCGCCGGCACTTTTCACCATAGCCAACCTCAAGTCCAAGCTTCTTTGCACTTCAATATAGGCCGTTGTATACGATTCACACACTCCGGTATTTGATAAAATTCTCCAATCGGTGTATGGAAAACGTGTAAACCATGTTCCATACATGTTTTGTATATAACGCTTATCATACTCCATTGTAAGTGCAAGGTAATCATGGATTGCCAAAGCCTTTTGAAAAATCCTCGTTCACACCCGGCTTAATATTTTGTTTTAGCTCGCTTGCTATTTTTTTCCAGACGCTCATCGTATTTTTAATGAGATCTCCTTCTGAGTCTTTTTGAATAAATAAAAACGGCTTCAAATGGTAAATTTGATTGTTTTGCACTATCTTTTACATAATCCCAATATTTATCACAATTATTAAACTCAGATCTTGTATCCAAGAAAAGTGCAATTTGCTCAAAAACATCTTCTGCATGGAATTCTCCCTTTTTAGGTTCGCTATCGGGATCGATAGCCATGACTCTAATTGAAGATAGATCTACCCACTTTATCTCACGCTTTGCAGCCTTTATCAGCTGTTCTTTTATATTTTTCCGGTAGTTCAAACTTCGGTCTTGTGCCTCTTTTTGCTCTCTTCATAGATTCTTTTTTGCTTAAATACTGAACCTTTTCTTTGATTATTCTACTCTTAAGTGCACGCCCGGGGATCGGTGATACCGCACCGAGATATATCTTGTTTTTTATTCTGTTTTCCCATTTCTCTTTCAAGGCGTTACTTTTTGTCTGACTGCCGGCAAACTTGCTGCGGTGCTTTGCAACACTTACGCTGCTGCTTTGCATCAAGCCACATGACGATATAGCTAGCATGAACACCAGTACTATCACTGCAATCTTCTTGGCTCTTTTCATAAACTACCTCCCACTACACGTTTCATGAAACAATTAAATAGATTATACATCTAATTCAAATTAATAAGTGCGAATCTACAAAAACTTTCCTGATTCAAAATAAAATTATATAATCATGCTATATTATCTGCAAAAGTGTCCGTCATGATCCAATGATGAAAAAGAGCAAGTGGTTTTTCTTGTCCACCTGCTCTAAATACTTTTCATGTTCTTCTCGCCAGTAGACTTTTATATATCTCGTCTGACTTTAACCTTTTGTCCATTGACATAAAGGTAATATTCTTTGGCATATAGTTTCCTCCATTTCTTTTTGTCTGCGTTTGAGGACAAAAAGGAGGACTCGGCATTTGAACATACCGAGTCCCCTGTAATGGACGAAAAATATTAAGTTATGATGTTTAACTAACGGAAAAAGGGTTGTAAAAAGGATAGATTATTATATTTGTATCATACGATGGAAAGATGATTTCTCTATCTCCTAAATTTCTATTTTTCAGCTATTATATTGACAACTTCTACCGTATCAAAGAAATCAAGTTCTTTTATATATGAATTATCTTTCAAATAGACCTCCCACAATTCTTTTTAAGTAGCTATCTCCCTTAATATCATTTATGATTTCATTTGCCTCTTGAATAAAAGACATACTATCTCTTTTTCCTGCTGTTGATAGAATAGCCTGTTTAAGAACACCAAAATCAATTTCCTCTTTTCTTAAAACGATACAAGCTATATAAATCATCAAAAATCTCTCATTCTGTTGTAGATATATTTCTTTTTATAATACTCTCATATTTTTCTGCAAGTATAGTTTCAATAGGATATGCAAGAACTTTAAGCCCTTCTTCCCTAAACATGCAGGGATATACATATTCTATTTCTTTTGGTGTAATTACATCTCCTGTTGTAATATCAATTTTCATAGCATTTCTTATTTTTCCCAAATATGGCAGTTAGATGTACTCTGAAATTTTCATACTCATCTTCTTCACGAATATGAGTAATATCAGTAACCTCAAACTGTATTCCATCACCAACTTCTATGCCCAAAAATTTCTAAAAATTATATTTTTAATGACATCTTCTTTTAGGAATCTTTCACAGTTGTATCCATATCCATTGTCGTCCTATTATCTATGCCAATCATTGATGAGATTAACAATCCACCCTTTTAATCACAAAAATTAAATTTATATTTGGAATGAGATAATCTTTTCTAAAAATCTTTCAAAGAAAAACATCTGCAAAACTTCCTGTGAACTTAATCTTTTACTTTTTCGAGATGTTTTTACTTTGCCTTTCAAGCTCTCCGGACTAATCATTTTATAATACCTCCATATTTTTCTTATTTCATCTTCAACTCCTAATATCCGGCTATATTTAATAAGATTTCTCATATTTTTCCCTTACTGTTAAAGTATCCAGTGATCGCATCTACAAATATTTGTTTGTCCATGCATTTCTTTCGGAAACAATATCACAAATGCTTCTTTTCCATATCATAGCATTTTACTTCATTTCCAAATGCTGTCTTTACGGTTATAATACCAATATCAAAGTTTTTTCTTTTTATATAATGTACCTTAATATTATTCATTCGTTTTTATATGACCGACTTATAGCCTTGAGGTACACTAATATGAAAAGAATTTGGAGTTCTATCACTAAGTCCTAACAAAAACAAGGCAGTATGAAACGAAAATACAACTTTTTCATTATTATATGATATTAGTACAAGTTCATCGTCTATATCATCTTTTTCTTGTATACTCCATTTTTACTCGCTCAAGTTTCCTTTTATGAACAAGTTCAGCAGCTTTATATCTCTTAATGCCGAGCTTTTTCAGCTTCTTTTATTTGTAATGAATCCTTTTTCTTTTAAATATTCATCCAAAATATTCATCATACATCACCTCCCGCATTTACGCTTTTATTATATAATATTAAAGAGTATTTGTAAATAAAGGTTGTAAAAAGAGCCGGTGCAGTCCTAAGACCACACCAGCCATCATCTTATCTTTCTGTCTTTTCGCTTTTCTTTACTCTTCGGCTTTTGTTATCTTCCGCCTGATATTTCTTGATAGCTCCAAGGACGGATTCTTTCTTTTTCCTCCTGTCCTTTCATCTGTTCTTTTGCCTTTAGAGCTTTTGAGGATAATATTCTTATATTGCTGTGTTCCTTGCCGTTATCATCAATAGAGGTTCTAAGCTGTCCGAATAACTTTACGAAATCTCCCTGTTTAAAGTCCTTTGGAATATCACTTTTTCCCTTTCAATAAGTTCGACCTTGCTTACAACATTTCCGACAATATTTATAAGGTCATCTTTTTCCCCTGTATAGGGAAGATCTTTTATCTGTCCCTGTTCTCGCAAATCCTCAATCATGTAATCGAAAATCTTCATGAAGCTAGATTGATGGTGTCATTTGCCATAAAGGCATCATTCTCATTTTCGGTTTAGAAACGCAAAGGACATAGATGCCTGAGTTAATTAAAATATCTTGATATGTGGTATACTGTTTAAGCATATGGGGCACTAGCTCAACCGGATAGAGTCGCAGACTTCGAATCTGTTGGTTGGGAGTTCGAACTCGTGCCTCACCAATTCAGAAGCGGCAGCAGTCGCTAAGGCATCAGCCTTTATTATTCATGCAAGCTATATACATAAAGTCATCAAATGTATATAGCTTGTTTGATCTTTATCCTTTAAAAATGCGCATATGCCTTTTTAATATTGTTTTCTTTGCATTTAGATCGAGATGACCCTTTATCTTATGAAATTTCACGTCGAATTTTTATTATATTCTATGAGTTCCTTCCAAAGTTCTACATTTTTTACAGGTTCCTTATTTGAAGTGATAAACTGTTTTTCTCCCATTTTTTTATACCACCCTTGCGAAAAACAATTCACTATATACGCACTGTCTGAAAAACACATCTACAGTGTATTTATCCGTCTTATAAGCCTGAATGCTTTTATTATGGCAAGGAGCTCCATTACATTATTCGTAGTGTTCTCCATACCGCCCTTCACTTCTTTTTTGTGATCACGAAACTCAAGTATCGCTCCAAAGCCTCCGAGGTTTTCATCACTTTGATTGCCTCTGCAGGATCCGTCTGAATATATTCGTATTTTATTTTCATCTAACGCCATCGATACTCCCTAAACTCTATTCTCCATTAAACTTACGTATCCTAAGTGAATTAAGCACAACGCTTATAGAGCTGAAACTCATGGCTGCTGCCAAACCTCAGGGCGGAAGGCTATCCCTGAATAGTGGAATGAAAAAGCTCGCCGCAAACGGTATGCATATTATATTGTATATGAATGCCCACATTAGGTTTTCCTTAATGGTTCTCATAGCACGCTTTGAAAGAAGCACTGCCCTATACACCGTATAAATATCATCAGCCGAAATCACGATATCCGCTGAATCTATAGCAATATCTGTGCCGGCGCCCACCGCTATACCCACATCGCTCGTAGCTATTGCAGGGGCATCGTTGATACCGTCACCCACCATTATAGTCCTTTTCCCGGCCTTTTTAAACATGGTGAGCTTATCCGTTTTGTCCGCAGGCATCAAATTAGCCGCAAAATCCCTAACACCCAACTTGGTCGCTATGAACTTTGCACTTCTTTCATTATCTCCTGTGAGCATACAGGTAACAAGCCCTAAGTTATTCAATTTATCGATAGCGGATACCGCGTTGCTCTTAAGCACATCCGTAAGCGAAAATACCGCTAGCAACCTATATTTGCCACCCTCTGTCTTTTTGCCTAAAAATATGGATGTTGCCCCTTCGTCTTCATTTATTCTTGCAGTCTTAAGCATTTCCTTCTTCAATACTAACCTCGGATTTATAAAATCAAGCTTTCCGAGCCTGTACTCTTTTCCTGAAATCTCAGCATCCATGCCGAGACCTACACTGGATTTTTGCCATAACCTGCTCACTGCTATACGAAACGCCTTTACTATCCGCATAGTCTACTATCGCTCTTGCCAAAGGATGGTTCGATTGCTTTTCAATGCTTGCAGCTATTGAAAGCGCCTCTCTTTCATCTACATGAACTACATGGACAGCTTGAACCGTAGGTCTGCCTTCCGTCAGTGTTCCCGTTTTATCGAAAACTACCACATCGGCACTGCCGGCATTTTCAAGAGATTCCGCATCCTTTATGAGAATACCCATATCGGCCTTTCGCTCGTAGCCACCATTATGGCAAGCGGCGTCGCAAGCCCAAGTGCACAAGGACACGAAACCACAAGCACGGCTACCGCTCTTTGCATTGAAAACGAAAAATCTCTTCCTAAAAACATCCATAATGCGAAGGTTATTGCGGCTACGAGAATAACAACCGGTATAAATATTCCGGCTACCTTATCGGCTATCTTAGCTATTGGAGCCTTGGTGGCACTTGCCTTTTCCACAAGTTTGGTTATTTTAGATAAAGTGGTGTCATCCCCCACCTTCGTAGCCTCTCATTACAAAGTAATTACCTGCATTTATGCTCGCAGATATCACCTCATCACCTGTAATCTTTTCGCAAGGTATGCTCTCACCGGTGATAGCGGACTGATCAAGCGATGTCTCGCCTTCATATACAACTCCGTCGACAGGTATCCTATCCCCCGGCATTATAGCAAGTAAATCTCCGGATCTTATATCTGCAGTAGCTACTTCTACCTTTTTGTCTCCTCTTATAACCGTAGCTCTATCGGGCGCTAAATTTATTAGTTTTTTTATAGCATCCCCTGTTTTACCTTTGGATTTCGCCTCTAAAAATTTCCCCAACGTGACCAGCGTGAGTATCATCCCGGCAGACTCAAACGACAATGAGGCGATGCTGGCTATCGTGCCTACGGCTATTAGAGAATCCATGTTTGCAGATCCCCTGAAAAGCGACAGGATACCGTTTTTATAGTACTTATGATTTACGACAACTATAGGAAGCACTCAAGATGGCTGAAATTATGTAAATCCATAATTTAGAAATCCCGAGCGAAACGATACCGTGCATATGAATCATGTTTAAAACAAAGAGAGGCAACATGAACACAAGCGAAACTACAAATCTTTTTTTATAGTCCTCCTTGTTTTCATCTATTATGCTATCCATATCAAGCTTTTCGCCGGCATCTATACTGGCCTCAAACCCAAGGCGTGATACCACATCACGTATCCTTTCATCCGAGAGCTTATCATCTTCATAATCTATTTCATTGAATTTGTGAGCAAATTCACATCTACGCTGTTTACGCCCTCACACTCTCCCAGCTTTTTATCTATTCTTGCGGCACAAGCAGCACATGACATTCCTTTTATACTGTATCTTTGATTCATAGTACCCTCCTTCAATTAATGCCTATAATCCTATTATACCTCTCCGTAAAGCTGTTATAACTATATTGAATTGCTTTTTCTATCTTCTGATATATTATCAAACGGGAGAAAATAATGAATAAGCAAAATCAAAAAGAAATATCAAAAACAATGAAATATCTCTGGTGCCTACAGATCTCGACGGCACCCTGTTGCTTTCCAAAACAAGCATATTTCAAAACGTACCTACGATGTGCTGAAAAAGCGAATGAAAAACGGTGTACACGTTGTAATTACTACGAAGGATCCTTTTTCGGCGCTCCTGAAAGCATATTTAAAATAGACGGAATGCGATACGTCGTTACATCTAACGGAGCAAATATAATAGATCTTAAGGATAATGAGGTAATTTACAAAAATTGCATAGATGCTGCGCAAATTCCAAAGATAATAGATTTCCTAAAAGGAAGGCCCTACATCTTGGAAGTTTTTACAGGCGGCAAAGCCTATATGTCAAAGAGCGATTATGATAAATTCAGATCTCGCACCATAGATTTCAGACCCATAGAATACGTGCTGCAAACCAGAATACCTATAGACGACATATTCGAATTCACAAGTAAAAACGCCTCCGCAATAGAGAACATAAACATAAACTTCGATAGCCCAAGCGATAAGCCTAAGGCGTATGAAGAATTGCTTAAATTCGATAACATCACCGTCACGACATCTTTTGACTTTAACCTGGAAATTGGAGGAAACACCACGAGTAAGGGCGATGCGCTCAACTTTCTTACACAGATGCTCGGGCTCACTTCAAAAACGTGCTGAGTATCGGCGATAATCCGAATGACAGCTCGATGCTGGGCTTTTCCGAGATTGCGGTGGCTGTTGAAAATGCACATGAAGATATAATTAAACTTGCAGACCACATCACCTCCTCAAATGATGAAGACGGTGTGGCAAAGGCAGTAGAAAAATTTGTTTTATCCTAGGAGGTAGAAATGAAAATTGCAATCGTAGGCGCCGGAAAGCTCGGAACTAAACTGATTCAAACCATTTTATCGGGCGAACACTCAATAACTATAATAGATAAGAAAGAAGATGTAATAAATAACCTTTTCAAATCACTACGATGTAATGACGATGTGCGCAAACGCAAAGAGCAGGACTGCACTCGAAGAATGCGACATAAAATCATACGACTACATGGTAGCTGTAACAGGAAGCGACGAATCTAACCTTCTCATCTCGAAGATGGCTAAAAAAACTTGGTTGTAAGCGCACAATAGCCCGTGTTCGAAACCCGGAACACATCGATCAGCTTCCCTTCTTAAGAGAACTCATGGAAGTGGACTACATTGTAAACCCCGATCTTACAACCGCCATGCAGATTTATAAATATCTTGCAAAAAAATACACTGCAACTACGGCGGTTTTCTTTGCGGGCAGAGTATCCATGTGCAGTATAAGTGCGGCGTATGCAAAAATTGAATCCGGCACCCCTGTATCCAATATTAAGGACATACTCGGTAATATAATTCTCGTAGCCATATCTAAAAAGGGTGGTAAGGTAATAATTCCAAAATCAGATACGGTAATTTCCGAAGGCGATGAACTGTTTATCATAGGAGAAACAGAGCAAATACAGACACAACCGCAAAGCAAGGCAAGCACATAAACGAGACCAACATAAACAACGTAATGCTGCTTTGGAGGCGGGAAAACTGCGTTTTTCTTGGGGAAGATGCTCCTTGACTTTGGAATAAATGTAAAAATAATAGACAACAACAGGGAACGATGCTAGTACCTGTCTTCGCATTTAGACGATGCGATGAGTGCTGTGGAGATGCCACGGATCTCACCCCTGCTCACAGAAGAAAATATAGCAAATATGGATGCAGTGGTAACTTGCACGGGCTTTGATGAAGAGAATCTATTGCTTGCCCTCACAGCCAAAAACTACGGTGTAAGCGATGTAATTGCAAAGATAAGCCGTGAAAGCTATGCTGAACTTATAGGCCTTATGGAAATAGACATGACGATAAATCCTGTGAGCATATGCATCACAAATATAATGAGATACCCTACACGGTTCTGCCGACTTTTATAACATCACAGCTGATTCAGGGACAGGCTCAAATACTCGAGGTGCTGATAAATGAGAAGATGCGCATATGCGGCAATAAAATAAAAATGTAGAACTACCTAAGGGAACCATCATAGGTGCGATAAACAGAGGAGCGGAAATCCTGATACCGGACGGAAACATAGCTTTTAAAAAGGGTGATCGTGTGATAATAGTGTCGATGCTTGACGATGTACCTGAAATAGAAAGGTTCTTTAGTAAAAAAATAAGTTAAAAATCCCAATAAAGTAGTGCAAAAAGTACAAGTCTATGGTAGCTTAAGAGAATGTTTATACAAAACTATTTTTCATGAATTTCTGTCTCATATGTTTGATTATACTAGACAATCAAAAGTGGAATATAGAACATCTACTTGAAAAACGAGTATGAATAGTGCCTTGTTTTTTCAGGATCTATGCCGTACTTATACTTCAATAGCTCAGATACTGTAAACCAGCTGATAGCCCTTCTTTTTTAAGGCTTGGTACGGCCTTCATGGAAGCTTCCACCGTACTTTTTATGAATGTCGTGCATGAGCACCACCGCACTTACCAGCTTCTTTTGAGAGGTTATAAACTTTGCAAGGTGCTTTTGCACTTTTGTGCCGCCAGTCATAAGTATCTATAGACCAGAAAATAGCGGATTTATTAAATAACTTCGTGGTGCGTCCGTTCCCTGCTCCATACGGCGGTCTATACAGCCTCGGGGCAAAGCCTACAGCCTTCTTAAAAGCTTCGTCCGTTCTATGGTTTTGCTCAATCACCTTTTTTTTGCTCAAAGTCAATAAATTAGGGTGGTTATAGCTGTGTGATGCTAATTCCATGCCGGTTGAAACCGCCTTCTTCAAAATTTTATGATCAGGATCTTTGTTTTCTATATTTACTCCTAACTGAAATAGAGTGCAGGCTCCCCCAACCCTTTCAAATAATTTTAACAATCTATCTGTATGTTCGCCGGGTCCATCATCATAGGTAAGTGCTATCATCGGTTTTGAAGGATCTATTTTTCTCGCATCAATATCATCTCTTAAGATGTCTCCGGGAAGCGATATCTTTATGATGCCTTCTTCTTCTTTAATATATTTTTGCTTATCCAGGTATAGATTTACGTCTCCATTCTTTGAAACAGCAATATCTAAACCCTCTACCGATTTTAATATATCCGCCGTCTTGCTTTGCACTTCGCTCAAACTCTTAAGACTTTGAGTAATGACCTTTTTCAATTTCACTTTATAGTCCTGCTTATATAGACTGAAGCGTGATAATAGTCTGTTGCTTTTTTCGTTAAAGCACAGCGTTTTAACGGATGTTCCGATGCTTTTAATGACATCCTCACTCTTTTTAAAATTTAGCGTTTTGATATCTATGCACTTCATACCTTTAAATTCATATGTTTGACCCACTATGTAAATATGTGCATTGCCATGAGCCTTATTTAGCTTTTTAAATGTCTTTTCCTTTGAATCTATGTATTTTTTGCACTCATCCTTGATATCGCCGCTAACATTAGACATTAAAACGGCTTTAGAGCTGTATTTATCATAGTTATAATCTATATTCAGCTTATCTACATTCTCATAGCCCTCCTTCTTTATCTTCTCGTTAGTAAACTCTATAAATCCGTCCCTGCTATCTAACGATCCGTTGCCTGACGTGCAGCTTTTAATAACTGTTATTATGCATAACAAAAACATCACTAGCAGTGCTATTGATATTATTCTTTTTATACATCCTCTTTTTCTTCTGCAGCTAAATGCTTTTTTTCGCTTTTCATTTTCTATTTTCGTCTTTTTATAAATTCAGGATCCCAATTGTCTTTTTCCATATTCACCTGCTTTTACGCTTCGTTTTTGCATTAATTCATTCTAAAACTCTCAACATCGAAAAACCATTCAAAAATTTAGGGTTGATATTTCCACGCAATTTCGTAGAGGTTATAACGCCTTCCGTATTTTTTTAAAAATGCTTATATAAGCAAATCATCCGTTATCATTTGATCCAGATGTTTTAATATTTTACGTGATTTCTCTTTGTCTGCACTTTTTATTAAAATCTGAAAGCCTTATATTCACAAGCTCATTATCATAACCAATATGATTGTGCTTGCCGTCCCTTGCAAGAAATGTACTTAAATCCCACATTTTTATTAAATGATAATTCTCCGAGGAACATATCAAAATCGCCTTTCTTTAGCCTATTTTTCATATTCATCTTTTGATAATACATCGGGCTTAAGAGATATCCCGGCTTTTCTCAAACCCTTTGCAATTAAATCCGCTGACTTTATACGTTCCTTACTGCTCTTAGATACGATCATATTAAATTCCAACCTGCCACTCGTATTTTTCTAAATATCCGTCCTTATTTTTATCCTCAAAGCCTTGTTTTTCAAAATTTCCTGGATTTTGAAGGCTCATATTCATGTAGATTCTTTTTTTATTTTTATCCCGTAAAAATTCGGATAATACAAGCTGTCTTGTAACACTCCCTTGCCGTAATACGCCTCATTTAATATCGTTTCCTTATTTATTGCATAGTATATAGCCTTCCTCATCGCAAGCGTCTTTACATGTTTCTTTTTAAAATTAAACCCCAAAACTTCAATTCTGTTACTCACAAAATCATATTCAGATACTTTATTTTCTCTTATCTTCGCCTTCCTTGCAGGACTTTTTCAAATACCATGGCTACTTTACCTGCCCCTATCATCCTGTATGGTATCTTGCTGTCAGGAAAAATGCTTATGATGATTCTGTTACCAGGCACCTTCCCCCTATAATCCTTATGCCCGCTTAAAATCAACTCCTTACCCTTTTTATACTCAACCACCTTATACTTACCGCTTCCTATAGGTATTTCACTGCTCGAAAACTGATATGGCGTCTTTGAAAATATCGGGAATGTGAGGGCTGCAAAGTTTATGTTGTCTTCAGATTCAAACTGCACATCTATACTGTTTTTGCCCTGTCGCCGTTATTTTTTTCTACAGTTTCAAGATCCCTACCGAATATATTTTCGTTCGCTCGCTCCTTGAGCCTGCCAAATGAAAACGCAACATCGTTTGCGGTAAGAATATTGCCGTCATGCCACTTTACATTCTTTTTCTATTTCCATGTGAAATACATTTTTATACTTATCTCTTATTACTTTAGATACAACTTTCTCCTTGGGAGTCATATTTTTATCTAACTCATACAGTCCTTCATACATCAGCTTGCTCACCTGATAAAACATCATATTTTTGAATTCACAGGATTGAGCTTACCTATATCAAGGCTGTGCACATAAAATATCCTTTAGGATTTACAGCGCTATTTTTATCATTATGCTTTATTACCAACTTTTACAAAAATCGATGCTATAAGAGCTACCACTACAACCACGGCAATACCTATCAGAAACGTATTTTTTATATGAATATAAATCTAATTTACCGTGCGATCCGAAATTTTTACGCACTTTATTCATAATTGCAGGTTTTCGCATAAAATACACCCTTTATAACGCTATTTATCAAGCAAATCGTGATATACTAACACTATCTTTCATGTTAATCATTATACCATCAATTACGAAAGGAAATAAAGCATGGTCGATTACCACATGCACACCGATTTTTTTCAGGGCGACAGCACCGCAAATCCTGACAGTATGATACTTACGAGCATTCAAAAAGGTGCGAATGAAATATGCATTACAGACCACTGCGATCCATGTTATCCGATACATCCGTCAGCTTTGATTTAAAGAGGGATGACTACTTCGATTTTCTTGAAAAAGCTGCGCACAAATATAAAAACAAGATAAAAAAATAAAAAGGCATGGAACTCGGGCTTCAAGACGGCGATGTGCTTGAAATCTGTAATGAAGTGGCCCGTGAATATCCTTATGATTTTATAATTGCATCCTTTCACTGCCTTGACGGTGAGGATCTATACCTTAAGGATTACGACAAAGTACCGAGAGAAGAAACTCTGCACAGATTTTATGAAGCAAATTATGAAATACTCAGTAAATTTAAGCATTACTGTATCGTAGGTCACTTAAGCATAATAGACAGGTACATAGGTGAAATCCCACCATATGACGATGTTTACCCGCTTATAGAAGAAATACTGAAGCTGATAATTTCAGACGGTAAAGGGATTGAAATCAACACCTCAGCCAAGAGGTACGGGCTTGGTGACCGCACTACCCCCACAATCCCAATACTGAAGCTCTATAAAAAATTAGGTGGCGAAATAATAACGTTCGGATCGGATGCCCACAGAGAAGAGGATATACTGTACGACTATGATGTGACCTGTGAGCTGCTCCGAAGCATCGGCTTTAGATATTTAGCTACATTTAAAGATATGAAGCCTTCGTTCGTAAAAATTTAACAGGGTGTAAGATGAAGTATGAAGCCATATTAAAACATCTGGAATACGCAAAATCCGCAAAGAGTAACGCTCCACAGAAGCTAAGCGTTCTGCACTTCGCAGACCTCATAGACTTTGTATGCAGCAATGTAATTTTAGACGGCAGCAACCTGTCAAGGCTTGAAATACAAAACGCTATAGAAGGTGACCTGCCGGTTACTTCAACCCTTGGCGAGAACCAAATGATGAAAACTACGTGGATGTATTTGACTATTTTTAAAAAGAGCCTTTCTATGAACTACCTCGATGAACACGTATTTTTAAAGCTATATCATTTGCTTACAAAAGAATATCCATCGTATAGAAACAGAAACAGAGTAGTTGCAAAATTCGGCTATATGCCTCCCGATTCTACAAGGGTTTCCAAGCTCCTGGCTAAACTGTTTAATGCCTATTTTCGCCATGCGAGCGATAAGACCGATAACAAGCTCCTGACGGCAGCCTACCTTCACGCTGAGATAATCAAAAATATCACCGTTCAATGCGGCAAATGATTCCATAGCAAGGGTTGCCATGTATTATTTTTAATGCAGACAGGTTTTCCTCCTCCGCTACTTGAATGCTCCGATAAGGAATACATAGATTCAATGCATACATATATACACTACGGTAAGATAAATGATTTCTATGCAATCTTGGAAAACGCAATGTACGAAAAACTCATAAAAGTAACTAAACTTCTGGATCATTGACACAAACAGAGGTCGCTGCCGCGAAAAAACAAACCGCTCATAGGATCAATTGAATTTTTCAGATCTTTTGTATCATTAACAAGCTGCCTGCTTTTTAATGAATTTATATCCCGCTAGAGAAAACACCAATGCGATAATTACCTGTATTATAAATGCAATTAGCCCTATGTCCTTTGCCACCTCCAGATTAAGGCCTGCCTCTCCTTTGATGAAAATCCCCCTTAACCCTGCTACCAAGTCTATTAGACCATGCCAAAAAACGATCACTAAGAAGTTATCCGTTATAAGATAAATTGCCGCTATGAAGAGTCCTATACCAAATGCATATAAAACCTGAGCTATCGTTGAAAATACGAGTTCTCTATTCACGAAAAAATTAATGCCGTGTATGAGCCCGAACATTACGGATGAAATCAATGCAGGTTTTTAATCCGGGATTAAGTCCTTTACTTCGGTAATACTGCTCCGTCCCTCTAAGTATCCCCACTCTAAATACGAGCTCTTCCGCAAAACCGATTGTAAATGCAAATACCACGGTGGATATTACGCGAGCAAACCCCGGAGATAATAAGTCTTTAGAAGATATCAAAAAAAACGGTCCCAACGAGGGCAGTATCACTATTAAAAATAGAGCTCCTATTTTAATCCCTCTAACGAATGCCCCCTGCCTCAAAGTGAAGACACGACCCCGTTAGCCCTAGCATTTTTAATAAATACAATCGAAAATAAAAAGAGACAGCCTCCCTTGCAAGACTTGCATAACCTGAAGGTATACCTGAAACTCCAACGATAGTGCCCGAAACCAACAAAAATAAAATCGAAATACACGTCACAAATACTCCAAAATGCGATGGGATTCATTCTAAATTTTAAGTTAATCATCTTCATACACTACCCTCCAAAACATTAAAATATGTCGAGAACACTGAGCCCCTGCTGCGATACCTGTAATTGCCTGAGTAATATTATAACCTCCATATGGATATGCGGCATCGAGCAATTCGCCCATCACAAAAAGCCCCTTTATTTTTGCTTTCATATGTTTTTGCATCATATTCGCTTTTTAATATGCCTCCTCCGGTTGCCTGCGCCTGATCCCAGCCTCCTAAGCCCTTCACCTTATATTTTAGAGTTTTAAAATCCGGCATGCCGGATTCTTCTAAATGATTTATTATATGGTCTGCCAGTTTTTCATCCAAGAACCCTCTCAATGCATACCTGTAGATATTTTCACCCCTCACGTCATTTTTTATTTCAATATGCCCCTTTATATCTTCAAACCTTTGCTGAAACTCCCGCTTGGATAAGTCCGGGAAGAAATCAATAACTATGTCATATTCATTCATGCTTTCTCTAAAGCTTTTAGTCCTGTCCTTAATCACGATGAACTTCGATAGGTTAAAGGCTGCTATGCCGGAGATTCCGCCCCTTATAAACTGAACCTGCCCCTTTTCGGATGTAAGAAGCCTGTCGTTATGAAAGAGGCTTATCTTCGCATCATGTCTTACCCCTGCTAAGTCATCACCAATACCTTCCAAGTTTATCTTTGTGAGTATGGGAAATACGGGTGATACTTCTAGCCCTAATTCTTTTGCAATTACAAAGCCTTCTCCTACGGTACCGAACTTCGGTGCAGCCTTGCCGCCAAGAGCTAGACACACGACTCTTGCACCAACCTGTATCTTTTCATTTGTATCGCTCACACAGGTTATGGAAAATCCGACGTCATCTCTTTTCACCTTGCAAACCTTCGTATTAAACGCAACACCTATATCAAGGCTATGAAGCCTATCCTTAAACGCATTTACTACCGTTGCCGACTTCATTGAATACGGATATACCCAGCCGTTATCCTTGCACTTTAGATATACACCCATGCCCGTCATGAAGGCATTTACTTCAGAAAAACCTTCTGCATTTTTATTGGATATATTACACCTGCCGTTGCCGGAAGCCGCAAGCTTTCTCAAAATCTCATGAGTTTTTTCTATTATTGTCACTCTAAGATCGGGACGCATCTTCTTTATGGTAATAGCAGCAGTTACTCCTGAAACTCCTCCTCCGAGTACGCATACATCGTAAGCTCCGGACATCATTACACTTCCTTCATTTTTACTTGCCGAGGTTTTTTCGCCTCTTTCTTCATAGCCCACAATCATTACAGCTCTTCCCTTCCGCTAAGCTCTAATATCCTTACTTTTTCAGGAAGTTTTCTGAGAAATGTAGAATGCGCTCTTTGAAGATCCCCTGAAAAGGCATCCATATCTATTACAACCAGATCTATTTTATTTTTTTCGCTTAAATCAAGCAAACCCTGGACTATGGAATTCCCTCTCAGAAAAGCTATCTTGGCGCCATGCGTATATATGTATTCAAGGCCTTGATCCAAGCTTCTGCTGCCTTTGGCTGCCTTCCTTCATTACATCGTCTTTATCTATAGAATATGTAGCCCATAGCTCTCCACCTGAATCTCCTAGGCTTTCTTTTGCCGCCTCTATAAGATTTTTAGGATCGTGCTCATCGCCGATACATATAAGTACATTCATGTTACGCCTACCCCGTATTTTGCATAACTTAAAACTTTCCCATATATTATATCAACTAGGCTAAGCACTGCGTCAATATTTTTATCTGTATTTTATGTTTTCCGTAAGAGCCGTTATAATCTGCATATTACTGGGTTTACTGATACCTCTGTATTCCTGCGTTTCATCCATTACGACAGCCAAAACATGAGCCTTGTTCATATCCCAAGCCGCCGCTATGGCATGCCTTATTGATTTTTCCACGGAGGCTAAACTGCACTTATTCTTCATTGCTATACTCGGATATATCACCTTCATGGCCGTACCGTAATGTATGGTAATACCGAGCGCTAACTCTATAGCATCGCATAGATATCGATACCCCTTCATATGAGGCGGCACCCCGAGCGATCTTACCTCTCTGATGATATCCTTATACCTTATTCTCTTTGTCGCACTTACCGTATTGTTTGGCAGTTCTTCTACCCTATTCACATTTTGCATTTTTCCCTCCTATACTGTAAACTCTTTTACTAATTTTTGAACTGTTTTAGGCTCGATGCCCGGCACCTGTAACCAAATCTTCCACCTTTTAAAATTTCCGTTGTTCTCTGTAATCTATTATCTTTTCCGCAGTTGCAGGCCCTATTCCATTTACCGTCTGAAGCTTTTGGCATCTGCCGTATGAGCTTTACCTTTGCCTCATCGGCGCTCATTATCACGCCCGTCGCTTCTAGAATTCTCAGAGCCTGATGTCTCTTCACCGGATTTTCGGAATATAGATTTTATCTCCGTCTTTTTACGAAAAGCCGCCCTGTTAATCTTTGAAATATCAGCCTTTAGCCGTTAATCCGCCCGCCGCCTTAATCGCATCTTCTATTCTACTCTTTTTACTAAGATGCACGACTCTTGGATGTTTAACAGCCCCTGAAATATCTATCACTATGTTTTTCACTGCAGGCATCCTCCGCCTTGGTGGTTTTGCTTTTCCTCAACCTTTATCTCGGATTCACCCTCTCCTGACCTCCAAAGTGATTCGCTGCAAATCCGACACAAAAATAACATGATAATAATAATTTTGATAATCAGAGATTTATTTTTCAGCATAAATTCCTTGTTGAAATATTTTTTGAGAATTTCATTCATACTCCTCCTATATAATTCGGGGATGTTGCAAAGAAGCGAGTGGGAAGAACAAGGATACTAAAATATGAGTGTGCATTCAACAACATATAACTTTTTCGCCATATATCATAATTTTTGTGCAATATATAAATATTTATAACAAAAATAAGTTATAACACCCCACTCTATAAATCGTCCGGAAAAATTTAATTGCTCTTTATTTTTACTTCTATTTTCTATAATCTCGCATAAGAAAAAGCTACACCCTGTAGCCTTTTTCGGTTTTCTACTATTGACATGTCTTAATTTGTTAAAATGTATATCCCATTTATAAGTTATGGGCTTTCATACTTTCATGTGATTATAATTAATTTACCGGGATAAATCCTCTTAAGCCCTTTAAGATACTCTTTTTGAGCTCCGGTGATCCTAAAGCTTTCCCTTGCCTTTTGTATCGTCTTATTGTGCACCCACTTGTCTAAAGTACCATTTTCCAACAGAACAACCACATGCTCCCACTGTTTCGCAAGAGCTGTCGCAAATACCAGGCAAGCATCATGTTTACATAGTATTCTTCCGAATGGATACTTAGGATATTCAAATACTCAGGCGGAAAAATCCTCATCAAGAAAATGACGCATTAACATTCCTATCCCGAATCGGCATGTATATGTATGCCTTGAGCCTGACCACTTCTCAATTTCTGAAAAGAGCTCATTCTTATATTTCTTAAAAACATTAGGAGACAGGGTATCGCACACTGCCCAATTATCGATAAAAGGAAGAAACCTCTCAAGTTCTGCGATGCACATCGTAGTCTTTTATCTCTGCAATCAAAAGCCCATGAAGCATATTTTCTTCGAAATAATGATGGGGCAGTTTTCTTAAAAATTCTTTATACTCTTTCGTTTTTCCAAAAAGTTTAACGAGTTTTCTAAGCTTTGGGATTCTGACTCTATAAGTGCTCTCTGTCAAGTCCGGGGTTAGCCTACTTTTGAAAATCCGCATACCCACTTCCTGCAGATTCATTAGTTCCTTTAATATATCCATTTATGATCACGAATCTTTGAAGTTTGCCTTGCGTTTTTCTAAGAATGCGCTCATGCCTTCCTTTTGATCTTCAGTGCTGAATAACTGCGCAAAGCTCTCTATTTCAAGCCTGCTGCCTCTCAAGATATCCATGTTTGCACCGTTTTCAATAGTCTGTTTGCCCGCCATAAGCGCATATATTGATTTTGAAGCCATCTGCTTTGCGATTTTAGCACATTCATCTTCAAATTGATCTTCATCTATGATCTTTTCGACGATGCCTATATCAAATGCCCTCTTTGCATCTATCATTTCACCCGTCATTATCATATAACTTGCCATTCCTGTGCCTACAAGTTTTGTAAGCCTCTGTGTGCCGGAAAACCCCGGGATGATACCGAGTGCTATCTCGGCGTTGCCCGAATTTAGCGGCGGCGGATGCAAGCCTAAAGTCACAAGCCATGGCAAGCTCAAGTCCACCTCCTAGGGCAAATCCGTTTATAGCTGCTATTACCGGCTTTTCACAGGATTCTATCTTATTCATAAGCCTGTGTCCAAGACATGCAAGCTCGTGAGCCTTCAAATTATCCATGCTTACCATAGCCTGAATATCCGCTCCTGCTACAAACGCTTTCCCGGCGCCCGTAATCATAGCAACCTTTTCACTGCCGCCTTCAAACTGCAAAAGAGCTTCATACATTTCACTGAGGACTTCTTCGTTCAGCGCATTCATCGCTTTTAGGTCTGTTAATCGTGATCTTTTGCCACTTTACTCGTCCACATCATAAATTAAATTTTTATACATAATGCGCCTCCTTTACATAAAAATCTTCTACAACTTCATTATAACACCGTAACAATGAAACCATACCCTTTCCTCTCAATAATGTGAACTTTTTAAAATATACCCTAAAGTTATTATATTGAAGGCAAGATTATATTATCTGAAAGGCACAACTTTTTCCACCCATATATAGAGTGGTGATGAATATATTTTCTACTCATATATTGTTTTTGGTTTATTTTAATTTTTCGAAGCTCAATTTGTTATATAATAATTCCCACGGGTAAAAATTCATTAGCTAAAAATTGTTTTGCAAAAATATATCTATCAGCATCTCATTTAACACGAGGAGGACTAAAAATGAAAATTAACATCAAATCAACAAATTTCGGAAAAAGAAACTAAGGCTATATCGATTATATTGAAAACAAATACAATCGTAAGCTGGATTCCCTGGATATAAATATAAACAGGGATTTTTGTAGATCTTAGCTATGAATTTGAAAAAGGTACCGTTTGAAAGGATCAGGCGCATCACCGGTTATCTTGTGGGTACTATGGATAACTGGAACAACGCAAAAACAAACGAGAAAAAGACCGCGTAAAACATGCGATGAATAACTGTGGCTGCGGTAGTGACATAGCAAAGCTCTAATATGGTAGAACGGTTTTAAAAATCTTTCAAGTAAGAGGAAAGGAATTTTGTTGATTACAGCATCTTTCTTTCTTTTTGATGCTATGCAAATAAGCATACGCTTTGCGACCGGACACATCCCCTCATGCAGCAAATATTTTTCAGGAATATCATAACTCTGATAATGCTTTTATCTTTATTAAAAAGATGGTGCTTCATATTTCGGAGGCAATCCCACCAGCCGCTGTTATTTGTAGAGATCGGGCTTTGGTTTTTAGGGCTCATCGCCGCATTTTACGCATCAGGGGCATGCCCTGCAGGCCGATGTTTCCCACCATAATCAGGCTTTTCTCCATTCATGATCACCATTCTTGCTCGCATAATACTTAAGGAAAAAGATATCTAAAGTGCAAATACCGGCACTGGTAATAGCATTTTCAGGCGCACTCTTCATAGTATCTCCTTCATTTAAATCAGGAATTTTACCCCTGGTTGCAGCCTTCGCCTGTGCCTTTTCATCCAGCATCGCCTATACTCTGCTGGCCTACTTTAAGGATAAGGTGAACGGTATGACTATAATAATGCATTTTTCATGCTTTTGTATGATAGGCAGCATTCCATTTATGATAAATAACTTCGTAGTACCGAACGCCTTCGATGCCACGATGCTGCTCTTAATAGGCGTATCAGGCGGCTTTGGTCAAATAGCGTTGACATATGCCTACAGGCAACAAAACGCAGGTGAAATAAGCGTATATAGCTACTTCTCTATAATATTTTCCATAGTACTCGGATTTATATTCTTAGGCGAATCTCTCCCTGCCACTTCTATATTGGGCTCTTCACTTGTTCTGCTCGCAGCATACCTCGTGTATAAATTCTCCCATAAATAATACCCTGTGCATCGCTATTATCTAAACTCAAAACCTACACACTTTTAACTTGCGGTTCAGATCCACCCTACTAAAAAAATCAAACTTCTTGAATTTTACTAAACCTTGCAGGCATATATGTTGAATGCTGCCGTAGACAAAATGGGCATATGTAATGAATATGTCAGAAAGCCCGGAACTACAATATAACGACGAAGGCAAAAGCTTTTAAAAAGATTAAGTGCAGCATATGCAAAAAGGCTTTACATATGTGCTATTTATGGTAGACTTCATTTTTATTATCTTAAAACTTCTATACAGCTGTCTCATAATATCAAACGCATAAGCTGATGTGAAAATGTAAAATCAGAAAGGACAACCTTAAATCCACCCGCTTCGACAGCATCCAGATATCCGTCAGATCCTCCTATCACTATATCTATATCCGCTCTTCCATCGAGCATCAAATCTGAAATTTTTAGAAAGAGCTATCGAATCCATCTTCTTTCCGTGCACATCCAAAGCAATTTTTGTACGCATTCTTGCGCAGTTTATTCACAATATCCCTTGTTTCTGATGATTTGCCGGTCTCCTTAAGTTCCATGATCTCTATCTTTTGCATAGTTTTTAATTCTATCAGCATAATCAAGACAGGCTTCCGCATATATTTTTCTTTTAGCTTTCCTACAGCCAATATCCTTATATTCACCCTATCTACTCCGTATCTCCGCAGCCTTCGCATGTGCTATAAGCCCTTCTCCCCTTGCAAGAGCTGCAACGTCAGGTGCCATCCTCTTTGCCTCTTCACGGCTCATTCTTTGAAAACTGCATACCTTAAGAAATGTCCCCACCCAAAGTCCTCCTGTATACCTGCTCGCACCTAATGTCGGCAATGTATGATTTGGACCGCTCGCATAATCTCCGAATACCTCGGCTGAATTTTCACCTAAGAATATTGCGCCATAGTTTTTGAATGAATCCTTTATATCATCTATTCGATTTTCATCCACCATAACTTCTAAATGCTCGGGAGCATATTCATTGGCAAACGCAATCGCATCGTCCATGTCATCCACCAATAAAATTTCCCCGTATTCTTCCCATGATTTCCTTGCAATTAAAGCCGTAGCAAGATCTTCAAGCCGGATATACACTTCATCATTCACAACATTTGCAAGGGATCTATCGTTCGTAACCAATATGGATTTTGCATACACATCGTGTTCTGCCTGCGCAAGGATATCCGCCGCTATTATCTCAGGGTTTGCACTTGAGTCTGCCACTATCAGCACTTCACTGGGACCCGCAAAAGTCTATCCCAACCTTTCCATAGCACTGCCTCTTTGCTTCCGTTACATAGCTGTTGCCGGGCCCCACTATGACATCCACAGGATTTATGCTCTCCGTACCGTAGCAAGCCGCCGCAATTCCTTGAGCCCCGCCGACACTGTAAATTTCATCAGCTCCTGCGATATCTAAGGCTACAAGTGTAGTAGGATTCACCTTGCCGGTATCCTTTGAAATCGGAGTTATTGCAATAATACGCTCTACCCCTGCTACCTTTGCAGGTGCGCAGAGCATAAGCGCCGTTGAATAAAGAGGATAAGATCCTCCCGGTACGTAACAGGCTGCAGAGTTTACAGGTATGATGCTATGCCCTAGCAGTTTCCCACCTTCTTCATACTTCAGCGGGCGATATATTCCTTCTGGCAAATCGCAAAGTCCCTTATATTCTCGTGAGCCCTTGCGATCTTTTCCTTTATCTCAGGATCAATTATTTCGTAAGCAAGTTCTATATCTTTTTGCTAACCCTTATATCGTCTAAATCGTGTCCATCGTATTTTTTTGAAAAATATCTGAGTGCCTCATCTCCTTCTGACTTCACTCTGTCTATAATATCTCTCACATCCTTTTCGATGGTATTATTTTTATCAAGTTCTCGTTCTCTTCCCTTTTTTTATATATTCTATCATTATATACCCTCTACACATCTATACGCCAATTAGCTATATTATACACTAACTGAAAATTTAAGCCGAGCTTTTATGCTCATTTTAATATGAAATTCAAGTATTAAACTATATGTTATCATCTCCTTCGTTAAGTTCCCAATAACCACTATTTCCACTCCTACGTATTGCAGATTATCCATTTCTTTTAGAGTTCTTTGTATCGTTTTTACACTTACTTAAATTCATTTCTATCGTGAAGGACATTATGAAGGTCACCGTGAGGGATATAGTGAGGGACACCGTGAAAGTCATTATATATAAAAAAACCTAGGATTTTACTCCTAGGTTACCGGTTATTTAGCATCTGCCAGTTTAGTCACCGACTTTTCAAGAATCTTCATAAGTTCTTTTTGCTTCTTCGGCTCTAAACGTCAATCCTTTTTGACATATGCTCATGTTCAGGATCCCACTCTCTAACGTCAAGTTTGGGTGGTGTTCCGTTCCACGATACCAGATTCACTTCCTTCGTCCAACCGGTCGCAGATTTACTTATTACACCGTAGTGTGCCTTAACTTCATAGTTGAACGGCTTCTGCTGCTGCTCAGCTTCATTCTCATTAAGCGAACTGCCATATCTCCTCCTTTTCCTCTCACCCACAACTTCTCGCTCCCTTCCCTCGCAATTGGCCCCGCTCCATCGCGCAGAGAAAATAAAAACTACACCCTGAGGTGTAGCTTTATGATATACCCTAAACGCAAGCTCTAAAATGTTTTAGTCAGAATTCGACAGAAAATGTAATTTAGCGTCTCTTAAGCGCCTTCTTCGTTATGATAAGCTTTTATTTTGAACTTGTAGTTTTTATAGTGCCCTTGCTCATCACCGTCACTATGAGTGTTGCTGTTCCTCTTTTTAGCTATAATAAATCTATTCTTTACAATCTTCGCCTTGTTGCCCTTGATAGAATACTTTATCTTGGCTATCTTGCCTCCTATTATAAACTTTGCAGGGATTTTAAATTTCTTTTTGTAATTTTGATGGTCTTTTTAGTACATTTTACTGTATGATAATCCTCCATGAACTGTGGTGGCACCATGTTGGTATCACCCTCTATGTCTACAGTTTTTATTTTCCTTAAGTTCATCTTCACCTATATTATCTCCATACGCCTTTATCAAAGCATTTCCAAATCTATGTGTCTCGCCGAAATATTTTGCCGTAACATTTTTACAGTCCTGCCACTTACCGTTTCTGAAGATAAAACTTTCGTACGGCTTTACTTCCATCCTCATGCCGCTATTTTTTTCTTTACTAAGTCCCATCTCAACAGGTTGTATCCATTGATTTGAATTAAGCTTTTGCTCCGTAACTACCATGTATTTTTTACCCTTAGCAAAAACGGGTTGATCATCCAACTTCACCCTCATAAACCCTGCTTCCTTCGTTTTGAAATTCTGGTAGGCTACGATATTTGCACTTCTCTTGTTGCCTTTATCCGCACACTCTATTACATACACCTTACCGTCTACATTTGCTACATCTGTCGTTAAACCGAGCTCCTTAAGCTTAAAATTATCCCTTGCTACAAATACGTTACCAGCCTTCGCCCTCTTTGACGTCCAAGTATATACAGCACCTATTCCAATGCCATCTAACTGATAAATCGTTGAATTGTCGTGCTTTGTATCCTGCTTTTTGTATTCATTAGCCTCTGTCTCATACACACAAGGTTCTGAAAGCGATGCATCATCATACGAAAGGTACATATAGCCTTGTCTGCCAAATCCAGTACCGTAACTGTTTTTAACTATGAAAGCTCCGTTGTTTTTAGGTTTTTGATATCCCGAAGGTGAATCTACTTCGGTATCAAATTTATCCTTACTATATTATCATCATATCCTACTATCGTAATTTCATGATTTGCCTCAACCTGTGTCAGTGCATTTCCCTTTTTATCAGGCTTTACATAATGAAACTCATCATCACTTACACCACTGAATGATGAAATCCCCGCAGATATCGCATTACAGTTTGCAAGTTGCTGTTTGAGTGCATTTATAGCATCATAATCCGTTCCCCAAACTAATGTCCTTTACCATTTACCTTTATAGGTTCCGGTAAATATTTTACGCTCTTAAGAGCCGCATCCATTTGGCTTCGCTTACAGCTTTCAGGTGCAGCCTTCATATTAACTGTAGGATCATATTTGCAGTTGCTCTCATCCACTATTCCATACTGCCTGGACAATGTAGGAACTGTAATCGCCCTAGATCCTCCTAAGTCGTATAGTTCTCTTGGAGGTAACATTTTAGGAAATACCTTCTCAAGCCGGGGCATCAAGAATCTATCCTTTCCTGCTGCTAACGTACGATCCTTAAGTTCGCTCGCTGAATCATGACCATACCAAGCCAGATGCCTTTCCGATAAATCTACATCATCCTTACGAACGCAGTTTTGACTGATCAACGATGTCTCGAGACAAGACATAACCGCATGAGTCCAACATGTACCATGAACACCCTGATCCTTTACATTTGTTACTAAATTCCTATCTCTAAGATCCACCTTAGGTGGTAGTATAAATCTTTTGAGCTTTTTTCTTACCTTGAGGTAGGCATTGTCTTGATACTCTTTAACAATCCTCTTTCCCTTAAACTTAACTCTGTTAAACGCTCCTTCACTCTGTGCATTTGAAGTAACTGCATCGCTCAATATCACTGGAACATGCAAGTACCAAACACATTGCAATACTTAAAATCTTCTTTTTCATTACAATTCCCTTTCTATAATCACATGCTAAAAGTAGGTTTGTAACTAGTATTATAACAAATAACTTAATTACATTTCCATTAATAATTTTTCGCAAAAACTATTTAGTGGAGCTCTTACGCATTGAACTTACAAAAAGAAATGCTCCCTGAGCCAGTAACATAAATAAATACATGTACAGGTTGCGTGTATCCCCCGTTTTAGGTGGAGCACCGGGATTCAGCGGAGTTGTAGGCTTTGGAGGTTTATCAGGCTACGAACATTTGTATTACAAATCCTATTTTTGGCATCTCCCGTTATCGTACCCGTATAGCCGTTTGCAATCGGATTTTCCTTTACTGTGTACTTTATCAAATGTCCATTTTTAGTATATTTAGGAAGGTCTGTAAAACGCCCCTTCCAGTTGTTTGCAGCGGATAAAACGAGCACCTTTCCGGTATTCTTTCCATTTGCGAATAGTTTAACTACAATATTTTGAGGACGTTTTTTATCACGGTCGTTGTTATCCTTCCATATTTTCAAAACCTTTATATTGATTTTTTTCAAAACCGCCTCGCCGCTACCTCCTGAATTTGCCCATACGAATTCGCTCGTCACCACCTTGTTAGTCGATGAACTCGTTAACTCCGCTCTATTTTTAATTTTAGCCCGTCTCTATACGTGCTTTTTATAAAAGAGCAAATAAACTTTACCGTTTATATTGCCCATGTTGTAACTGAAAGACCTCTTATCCGGCGAAAAGCTTACCTGACTGCTTATATTTCTAGGATTCTTCCTTACCCAACCTCCATTTTCAAGCACCAAATCATATAAGGTAAAACTATCGGTATCCGTCACATACATTATTCCGTCATTGGTTCCGGGAGGTTCTACGGACAACTGGTCCTTTACGACAACGTTGGTTAAGTTGGCCTGCTTTTGTGTTTATAATCATGGTCCACCTTACATGCCCTTCGGATGTCAAGGTTTGCCCCGAATATTTGTTAAGAATGTGATCTGAAGGAGGCGAGGGCTTATCCGGCTTTATTATAATACCTTTGTGAAATGAACCTATAACTATCTCTTGCTCACTGGGCGCAGTAACAGGGTATGATACCTTATTCCAATTTGCTGTCAAATTAAAATTACCCTTTATATGATGTTTATCATTAACATAGTCTGTAAAGGTGATTTTAACTTTACCTCCCCCCGGATTAGCAGGCGAAACAAGCCCCTTTGCAAGAATATTTCCGTCTTTCGTATACAGGTTAAAATTACAATACAGTGCATTTTTTCAGGAAACGTAAATTTATCCGGCAGCTGCATTTTCAAAAATAATCACCTGCACGCAACGTATCCCCAAACTTTGACGCATCAAAACCCTACATTAAGTTTAAATAGCGTGCTGTAATAAAATCCATCCGGTGGTACATTGCCTTGAGAATCGGTTATCGATAAATTTATGATACGAAAATCCACCTTTTTATTTTCTGCCAATACATTTTCATTTTCTGTCATTACTCTAGTAGCATCATAAAAATCAAAAGTAAAGATGCCACCCTTTTTTTCAATATTCGCTTATTCATTTTTGCTCCCCCTTTAAAAACAAAATAACAATTGAAATAAAAGCCAGACATTGCTTTACAATTTGTTATACAATGATAAAAACGGTAATTTTATTGATATAAGCGTATTAAAAAAGGGACGCATGATAATTTCTAAATTCAAATAATTAGCTGTAAATTAATGTCTAGTATTATTGACAATTTAAGCTAATATTCTTCAAAATCGTCAAACATTCATTTCATATATTCGCAACACCTGTTGTGAATTTACTCATAAAAACGAGGGAGTTTTACCTCCCCGTTCTAATCATTCTTTTATCAATTGTCTACTGAAACTTAAAATTCTTTTTAGTTTTACTTCCGGCTCTCTTGAAGTCTGAATAATGGTACGAACTTATCCGCTCCCGTTAGAGTAAGTAGTAATAACGAAGCTACTGCTATCATCGCCATGAAGTTATACATTATGAAATGTTTCGGTGTGAATTTAAATAGTGGATAAACATTCTTTGCAACACCTACATAGAATCCAAGGTAAACGTGCCATGGAATCAACTGAGAACCGAATACACCCATCGCATCGCCGAATGTGGCATTTCTTAACTTGATCTTATACATGTCTTCTTCGCTACCTTCGATATTATCTTCTGCAATTTCCTTGATGATCGGACCTACCGTAACTATCTGTGCCATCTCATCCGCAAGAACTGCGTTACCTATCAATGACAATACTCCGTTACAGAACATAACGTGTCTAACCTTGCTGGATACTCTAGCTACAAAATGAGCCAATGGGTCAAATGCATGCATCTGACGCATGATTCCGCCGAATGCCGCTACCCACATCATCATAACAACTACCCAGCTACCTGCTTCACCAAATGCTGACTTACAAAGATCAAGGTATTCGGTAAGCTTTCCTGTAGTTCCTGCAGGAAGTCCTAGTAGGTAAGCACTAACGATACCTGATCCTATACAAATAAATGTGTTGAACTTAGCAATCGCAAGCACTATTACAAGTACTAGAGGTATAGCCATGTAATAAGGTACTCCCTTAACTACCTGATTTAGCAAGTCAACGGCCTCAGGCTTTTCACTCTTTAAGTAATCAAGAGCCGCCTTAGGTACAGAATCCATAATACCGGATACATCGCCATGGGTAGTAGGCAGTTTAAGCACTGCAGATCCTACAATGTAGAATGTGATCGCTGCAAGAGCCAAACAAAGAATTGACCATACACCTTGGGTTCTTATTCTGTCTACTACCTCTACTCCCTGGATACCGGAAGATACTATTGTAGTATCAGAGATAAGACCGATGTTGTCACCAAAACATGCACCGCCCGCTATAGCGCAAGCTGTAAGAACGATATCGCCATGAACGATATGGTTTAGCCATAGGAATATAGGGTGCACACGCAGCCATAGTACCCCAGGATGTACCTGTAGCAACTGAAAGAACTGCTGTTACACAAATACCCACTACTGCAATTGATCTAGCTGTAACACCTGCAGAAAGCGCAATGTTTACAACCGCCGCACCTACACCTGTTGTCATAAACGCACTTGCCATAGCGTATGCAAACATCAAAATAAATAACGCTATGAGAATATTGCAACACTTTTCATCGCCGTGTCTATGCAATCTTTAAATGAATGCTTCTCCATAAAGATCGCAATGACCAATGCCGCAATGGTTGCAATAGGTGCTGCGATAAGAGCGTCAAACTCTTTAATCATCAGCGTAGCTAGAATAATTACCGGCAAAAATTTAATAATGCCTTTCAGAATCTTCATCTTTTCCTCCTTTTCAAAACAACCGTAAAAGAAATGATTAATGTGCGATGTTTTCCATAAACAGGAAAAACAACTACAGTGACATTTTATAATAACCCTCATATTGATTTGCGAATTTCACAGCATTGCCTCGATCTGAAACTTGAAACCACTGTAACTGCAAGCTATATAGCGTTATGTTGCGATACAATTCCCATCAGTTTTACTTCTTTCATACACCTGTTTTAGCAGGAATACTTATAATACAAACGCGGCTCCGATCCAAAAGCTCACAGGGTAAAAACCTCTAAAGACGTTAATTTGCACATCCTTAACTACTTGTCACGATAAAAGAACAACACTAACCAAGACACTACATGCATCTTGGTTATTATAAAAACATAAATTTACTCTTCTATTAAAATTGATTTTTAGCTTTTGAAACAACTATCCTGTTGCATTCCTCTATAAATGTTGCAATTTCAACCACTTTAAAAATGCAGACGCAATGAAGAAGCGAACCGGTTTGATATCACTTTTTATGCGCTCTGCGCATTTGCAGCAGCCGGCTTCTTCGGTGCAGGTTTTTTTCCTTCTATTTACAGAGCCTTTGTAGGGCACGCCTTTACGCATGCACCGCAATTAACACATTTTTCATAGTCAACCTTAGCAAGAAAATCGTTTACGTGAATTGCATCGAATTTACAAGCCGCAACACATTTTTTACAACCTATGCACGCAACCTTACATGCCTTCATTGCATCCGGTGCCTTGTGCGTGGATGAACAGCTCACAAACACGAGCTTCTTCTTAGGCGCATCAGATATGAGATGCTTTGGGCATGCCTTTGCGCACTGACCACAGGCAACACATTTATCCTCATCTATAACAGCCACACCGTCTTTAATATGTATTGCATCGAATTCACACGCCTTTACGCAGTCTGCAAGCCCCAGACATCCGAATTCACACACCTTATTACCGCCGTACAGCTGGTTGGCGGCCTTACATGATTTTATCTCCGCATCGTATTCAGAAAAGATCTTTGCATGGGTATGACTTCCCTTACAAGTGACTCTGAATATCTTAGGTTCGGTACTTCCCGCTTCAACACCCATGATAGCCGCCAGCTTTTCAGCTACAGCGCTACCGCCTACAGGACAAAGCGTACACTCCTTACCCTCTGCGACCGCTTCTGCATAGGCATCACACCCTGCAAATCCGCAAGCTCCGCAATTCGCTCCCGGGAGTGCATCTCTCAGCTCCCCTACCTTCTCGTTCACAGGTACTGCCATGAACTTTGCAGCAACTGTCAAAATGACACCTGCCACAAGCCCTATCAATGCTACTATCATAGCCGGATATAAATATGACATCTATGAAAACCTCCTTATATTTCCTTATTAAACCTTATTTTCTTATTTAAACAGTCCTTCTATAACACCACCAAATCACATAAAGGATAGTGACAAAATAGAAGCTGTAACCAAAACTATAGGCACTCCTTGAAATGCTTGAGGTATTCCTTCGCATTTTGCGAAAAGCTTCTCCCTGAGCCTGCAAACAATATCATAGCAAGTAAAAAACCTACTCCTGCGCCCACAGACGCCACGAGCGACTGAGCATACGTATAACCTTCATCGATATTGAGTATCGTAACACCGAGTACGGCGCAGTTCGTTGTAATAAGCGGCAAAAATACGCCTGGTGATTTATATAACGGTGGAACGAATTTTTAAGTATCATCTCCACCAGCTGAACAAGTGATGCAATAACCAATATGAATACCAATGTTTGCAGGTAACCCATATTGTTCGGCACTAAAATTTTTATACTGAAACGGCCAAGTAACCGCCGTTGCAAGTACCATTACAAACGTTACCGCCGCGCCCATTCCGGCTGCCGCATCGAGTTTTTCGATACACCGAGAAAGGACAGATGCCCAGGAACTGTGTGAGCACAAAGTTATTTGTAAGCACCATGCTCATTAGTATTACTACAAATATTACCATCCTACTCACCCTCCTTTTCAGAAGACTCCGCTGCACTTGCAGCTTTCTTTTCCTCTTCCTCTTTTTTCTTCTTAGCTTCAGCGAGCTTCTTTTGCTTTTCCTTCTCCATGGCTTCCAGCACCTTCGCTTCTTCTTCCGCCTTTATATCTTCAGGATCCTTTGGAAGAGCAGCGAGTCCGCAACCTCCGGCAAGGGAACATCCTTGACATCCTATCTCCTTTTTCTTTATGGCCTTTCCGTTACTCCTCCAGTTTATCAGAGCTATGAGTATAGCAAATACGAAGAACCCGCCCGGAGCCATCATAAATAGCGACATAGGTGTGAGAAAACTCTTTGTAAGCGCAAAACCGAATGCCGTACCGTTTCCTACTATTTCTCTTATGAGTCCCATGCAACCTAGAGCAAGCGTGAAACCTACGCCCATTCCAAGTCCGTCAAGTATTGAATCTATCAACGAATTCTTGCTTGCAAACATCTCAGCCCTTCCAAGAATTATACAGTTTACAACTATGAGAGGAATGAACAGTCCGAGCGCCTTGTCAAGCGTCGGTACATATCCTTTGAGTAAGAGTTGCACTATCGTCACAAATCCCGCTATTACTACAATGTAACACGGTATTCTTACCTTGTCCGGAATCACCTTTTTGAGTGCAGATATTGCTATGTTTGAGCAAGTGAGTACTACCAGTGTGGATACTCCCATACCTACACCGTTTATGGCTGAAGTCGTAGTCACAAGTGTAGGGCAGGTTCCAAAAGCAGTACCAATACCGGATTTTTCGCTTTATGATGCCCTTTGTAAATATTTGAAGTTTACTCATTACTTGACACCCCCTAACTCTTTAAATGCGCCTAGTGCCTTTTTCACAGCACCGTATACTGCGCCTGATGAAATGGTAGCTCCCACCACAGCATCTATCTCGGGGTCCTTTTTTACATCAGGCCCTTTGAGTGCACTCTTTCCTTTAAACTGGTTGATAAAGGAAGGTTCCTGAGCTTTAGTACCGAGACCCGGCGTATCATTATGATTTGTTACCACAACGCCCTGTACCTTACCATCCTTGTCTATGCCGGTCATTACCGTTATGAGGCCTCCGAAACTTTTGTTTACGGTAGTTACCACAACACCGGATTTATTCTTTGCTACGTGGTAGGCATTTACATCCGTAGGAAGCTTTTTCTTTACTTCATCGAACGAATCCCCCTTAGGAAGCACTGCGCTCCTCGCATCGTCAGCCGCCTTTTTTGAATTCTTATCTATTATGGGCTTTGTAACACCGTATGTACCTGCCAAGGCAAGGCAAACTAAAAACGTTATCAATACAAGCGCAACCGCAGGTGCAAACTTATCCTTAAAAAGCATTGCTTTGCATTTTTAGCACCTCCCTTTCTCGTAAGCAGCCTCATGCTAATTTATCTACCATGAGGTGTGAGTATGTTCATAAGAAGTATACCGAACGATACTCCCTCAGGCATCTGTCCATAGAGTCTTATAACCATAGCGATAAGTGCGGCGCCCACTCCGAAAATTATCTTACCGCTGACTATTGTAGGAGAAGTGACATAGTCCGTAGCCATGAATATAGCACCCAGCATTACTCCGCCTGCACACAGATGAAATATCGGATCTTGCCCCAGCAAAGAGAAATCGCTACAACGGTCACCATGTATGCAACCGGTATGTGCCAAGTTATGATTCTCTTCCATAGCAGGAATGCTCCGCCTGCAAGAAGGGCAAGCGCACTCACTTCACCAAGACTTCCGCCTACGTTTCCTAAAAACAACTGCATGTTGGAAGGCATGTAGTCGCCTCCTTCTGCAAGCACTCCAAGCGGTGTTGCCGCTGTAGTGGTATCCGTAAAGCCCTGCATGAAGCTGAAGCCTTTAGAACCTCTCGGTACCGGCCATGAAGTCATCTGAGTAGCAAATGATGTCATAAGAACTATCCTTGCGGTTGTGCAGGATTTACAAGGTTTTGCCCGATGCCACCATATAATTGCTTTACTATTATAATAGCAACAAAACATCCGACGATAGCCATAGGTATCGGAAGGCTTGACGGTACGTTATATGCAATCAGCATACCCGTAAGAGCTGCGCTGCAATCCCATGCTGTTTGCTCTTTTTTTCGCGAGTTTATTATAGATGTATTCAAATAGTGTGGAAGCGATCATGCACGTTAGTATGAGCACAAGTGCTTAAGCGAACACATATAGCTCCGACCAATCCCGCAGGCACCAATGAAAGGATTACCATCTTCATTATCTTTGAGTATCGGTATCCGTCACTATGTGCTGAGCCGTCGACATCATCAGGCTTTTTCATTAATTTCCATTATTTACTCGCCTCCTTTACTAATATTTTTGCACAGCTTATTAGTAAAGCCAAGCGAGTTTTTCTCGCCGGACAAACATACGAGCAGCTGCCGCATTCCATACATTGGTTTATCATGAGTTTTGTTTAATGTATCTACATCTTGAGATTTATACGCCTTATAATATGCTGCAGGAAGAAGGTCAAAGCGACAAGCCCGATGACATTTACCGCAACTTATACACGGCGTCTCAGGCATTGTGAACTTATCTTCATCCGCAAACGCTAAAATAGTATTGTTATTCTTTATTATAGGTAACTCGTCAGAAAAATGGCACGTCCCATCATCGGTCCGCCCATCAATATCTTCTTAGGATGCTTCTTATAACCGCCACAAGCCGCTATGAGGTCCTTTATAGGTGTGCCTATAGCTACTATCACATTTTGCGGGGTGTTGACAGCATCGCCGTCCACAGTAAGTCTCTTGTTTATGAGTGGAATGCCGTTTCTCATATACCGCCCTATGAAGGCGATAGTAGCAACATTTGTAATTATTAGACCAATATCTGCAGGTAGCACTCCCGCATCCAGCTTTCTTCCGGTAGCCTCATACGCTAGCACCCTTTCAGCGCCTTGAGGGTATCTCGACTGAAGTACTTTGATACTCACGCCGTCAAGCTTCCTCTTTGAAATCTCGCTGTTTAAAACTTCTATTGCATTCGGCTTATTTGACTCGATGCCTATTATAGCCCTTTTTATGCCCACATAGCGCATGGTGATTTCAATTCCGTCTAAAATATCAACAGGATCCTCGAGCATAAGCCTGTGGTCAGCCGTAATGAACGGTTCGCACTCAGCTGCATTTATTATGAGGGTATCCACCTCATCTATATTTTTAGGATTGAATTTTATATGAGTCGGAAATGCTGCGCCTCCAAGACCTACAGCTCCGCTCGCTCTTACTGCCGCTATGAAAGATTCAAAATCCTTCACTTCAGGCTTTTTAACTTCTTCACTTATTTCCTGCAATCCATCAGTTTTTATCTCTATAGCTTCATCCATCATTCCCATAGCGTTTCTAACTAGTGGAAATCTTAATGACTTCTCCTGATACGCTACTATGAATCGGAGCGCTGACAAAGGCATCGGTATCGGCAATCTTTTGTCCTACCTTTACCTTATCGCCCTTCTTAACTAATGGTTTTGCGGGAGCACCAATATGTTGACCCATCTGAATAGTAACTACATCCACAACCGGTACCTTCACAGAAGCGATGCTTGCCGTATTCTTATGATGTGGAACGGCAACACTGTTCAGATGCTTTTGCAAAAATGCTCATTCGCATCTCCTTCCAGACCTTAATACACACGCATTATTTTTAAACCGATTATTTTTTTAGGTCAACAGCAAAAAGCGTTATTTAAATCATTTTCCGAAAATTTTATCAGCCTTACTAAATAGTACTTCTTCCGAGCATAATCCATATGCTGCACATGTAAGTTCAAGCTCTACTATCACGTGAAATTGCAATTAGCTTTTACTTTAATCACCTTTTGATTTTGTAATTTTATTTAACCACTACCCACTTCCCTGACTTAGTAGAACCCTCTCTTGTTATCATACCATCTGCTCTTAATTTTTATATGGTAACGCACTCCATCAAAAGAAACATCTAATTGTTCTGCAATTTGCCTTGCTGTAATGCTCGGCTCAGTTATCATCAATTCAACAATTTTATCTGGTACAGGCTTCTCCATTTTCATTTTCTTTTGGTAGTTTCTTGAGTAATTTCTTGGGTAGTTTCTTGGGTAGTGCTATCACGAAACTCTTTCAAAAACTCTGTATTTATACCAATAATAGCATTAGTATAGTTATCTTTTTCAAAAGTTCAAACTCTTCTGTTGGATTTGGAAGTCGTGAGTCTCTGCCGACTCTAATATATCTTCCTGCCTTTAATCTAATACTTTTATCCTTTTCTGCTCTTTCGCTTGTTTGAAACGGTCCGTTACCACCGCTTTCTACCGCAACAACAAGATAATATTCGTCATCCATCTTATCGATAATAATGTGGTAATTGATTTTTAGGATGAATGTTGGAAAAGAGTGATTTTAATTCATTTTCAACGCCTTCAATTTTAGACTCTTTTACACCCTCTATCGGTCTTTTGGGAATTGCTTTTTCTCCCGTTTCTTTATCGTCGACTTCCTCAACACCAATAAATAACAGCCCTATTTCATTGTTCATATAGTTATTGGCAAAGGCACAAGTGGTTTTCAGAATTTTATCTTTAAAATTTGCTGTTTTTATATTCGATAAAAACTGCTTTCTATGTTTTTGATTTTCAAAGAATGCTGTGAGCCACTCTTTTTATCTCAAAAAGCTGCATAATACCTCCCTTTTTAAAAGAAATATTTCAGTACATATATTTTAAAAACTCCACTTCTACTATCTTACATGCCTCTAATGTCTTCTTCACATCTATTATACGCTGGTTGCTGCTTCCTCGAAACTTTAGCGAGAGATCTCTAAGCTCCTCTTTGTACTTCCCATCCACGATATAATCCGCCGTTTTTATGAGCCTCATTATACTTTCATTATACTTTGCCATTTTTATGAGTTCTTCGTATTCATAGCCTGTAAATATCAATATATCTATGCCTGCAGCCCTTGAGCTTCTCGCTAAAGCTTTGCAAACGAGTGCCGCCTGGCAGAAGGGCTCTCCTCCGGAAAAAGTAACGCCTTTACCCAACCTCGGCTTCATTATGCTTTTAAAAAGTTCATCCACCCCTATGAGCTTATTCTCCTCAAAGGCGTGCGTATCAGGATTATGACAGGCCTTACAACCATGAGGACAACCTTGACAAAATATCACAAACCTGAAGCCCGGGCCGTCCACTATGGATTCCCTCACTATTCCTGCTACATTTACAGCATCATCATTGTCATAAGATATATTACGCTCCATCTTATCGCCTAAATTTAACGCAAATTTTCATGATTAATCTACTTTTATTCTATTTATGCGCTCGCTGCCGGATTCCTTTTCATCGGCATTTCTCTTGCAATGCGGGCATTCATTCTCGATTATCCCTGTAAATCACATACAGGATCCCTGTCTACAGGATGATTGATAGAACCGTACCCGACGCCTGCTTCCTTCATGGCCCTTACAACTTCTTCAAATGCGTCCAAATTTTTAAGCGGATCACCATCCAGCTCTACGTAGGTTATATGTCCTGCGTTTGTCAAGGCATGATACGGACCTTCAAGTTTTATCTTATCAAAGGCGCTTATCTCATGATAAACGGGAACATGGAATGAATTTGTATAATATTCTCTATCCGTAATGCCTTCAATGTTACCGAAAAGCTCCCTATCCAGCCTTACAAACCTTCCTGAAAGCCCTTCTGCAGGTGTTGCAAGCAACGAAAAATTAAGCCCATATTCTCTGGAAAAATCATCCATTCTCTTTCGCATGTACCCTACGATCTCAAGCCCTAATTTCTGAGCATCTTCACTCTCTCCATGGTGCTTTCCGGTAAGAGCTTTAAGCGTTTCTGCAAGCCCTATAAATCCTACTGATAGCGTGCCGTAGCTCAGCACTTCCCTTACTTCTTCATCCACTCCCAGTCTGTTAGAATCTATCCAAATACCCTGTCCCATGAGGAACGGATAGTTTTTAACTCTCTTCTGTGATTGAATTTCAAGCCTTTCAAGGAGTTGATCACGGCAGAGCCTTATTTCTCTTTCAAGGTCTCTAAAGAACACATCAGTCTGCTTATTCACTCTAAGCGCAATTCTCGGTAGGTTGATCGATGTAAAGCTAAGATTCCCCTGCCTCCTACTATTTCTCTGCTAGGATCGTAAACGTTACCCATTACCCTGGTTCTGCAGCCCATGTATGCAACTTCAGTATCAGGATCGCCTTCTTTATAATATTGGTAGTTAAACGGTGCATCGATGAATGAAAAATTAGGGAACAATCTCTTAGCCGAAACCCTGCATGCCAATTTAAACAGGTCGTAATTCGGATCACCTTCGTTATAGTTTATACCTTCCTTCATCTTGAAAATTTGAATCAGGAATATAGGGGTTTCTCCGTTTCCAAGCCCACTTTCCGTTGCAAGCAACACGTTTTCCATTACAAGCCTGCCTTCTACGGATGTATCTGTACCGTAGTTTATTGAAGAAAACGGAATCTGCGCACCGGCTCTTGAATGCATTGTATTTAAATTATGTATAAATGCTTCCATAGCTTGATACGTTGCTCTTTTAACTTCCTTTGTAGCATACTTGAATGCCAAATCTTGGATTTTTCTATGTCTGCTTCAGGAATAAACTTTGATAATTCAGCCTTTTCCGCCTTCATATACTCGTTATCGTTTGCCATGCAATCAGCCCCTGTTCTTCTTCTATTTTCTTTGCATATTCCTTTACCTTATCTACAGTATTTTCTTTATCATACTTTTATATCTATTATCTTACCGATGTTCGTGTAATACAGCCTCTTAAACGTTTTTCTTACGCCGTCCGCCATACCGTAATCAAAGTAAGGGATGCTCTGCCCTCCATGCTGATCGTTTTGATTTGACTGTATGGCTATACATGCCAGTGCAGCATAGCTCTGAATGTCATTAGGTTCTCTTAAAAATCCATGTCCTGTAGAAAAACCGTTTTTAAAAAGCTTACGTATGTCTATCTGACAACAGGTGGTTGTAAGAGTAAGAAAAGTCCAGATCGTGAATATGGATATCTCCGTCTTTATGTGCTCTGCGCATGCTCATCGTTTAAAACGAACATCTCATAAAACTGTTTTGCACCTTCCGAACCGTACTTTAGCATAGTACCCATGGCGGTATCGCCATCTATATTTGCATTTTCACGCTTTATATCGTTATCCTTAGCAGATTTAAATGTAAGATCCTGGTACGTCTTCATAAGGCGCATATTCATGTCTCTATTCTTTGTTCGCTCCGCCCTATACAAGATGTATTCCTTAGCGGTTCTTGCATGTCCGTTATCTATAAGCACGGCTTCCACTACATCTTGAATACTCTCAACCGGAGGAGGCGTACTGCCAAACTGAGCAATAAGCCTATCATGAACTTCATCTGCCAACTTATCAGACATTTCTTTATTGTTTCCACCAAGTACCTTGGCCGCATTCAAAATAGCTTCTGAAATTTTGAAATATCAAAAATCAACTATTCTGCCATCTCTTTTCCTTATCTTACTTATACCGCTCATCTCTCCCCTCTCAAATCTTACTTTTTACATGCACAATCCACTCCGGATCAACCACTCTACGTAGCTGAATTTTATCATCGCTTGTTTTACAACGTATACATCCATCACCGGCACATATAATCTGTTATCTTGCTCTCACGCCCGTATTAGCATTCATCGCTCTACAGTATGCACAATCTACTATAAATCACTCGCATACATGCTTTGCAGTACGTACAGTCTACTATAATTGCTCGCTTCCACACATAAGTAATATAAAACTTTACTACATTGTACGTATTTTTCTACTACATATAGTAGGCAGTGCAAACATACCTGCCTAAATAGTATAAAACTTTTAAGCTACCAGTCAATCAATTTAAGAAAAATAATAGCCTATACCCCGGTCAAAAATAAAAATGCTCAAATATAATCGAAAGCCCCCGGAGCTGGCTCTTCTAAATCATTTTGTAGCACTTATAGCTTTTTAGTGTAGCTTTCTGGTACCAAACCAATCGATGTTTTCATATAACGCCAGTTATATGATGTCGCTACTCGCCGGAGGAATTATTTTGGTACCAAGCTAATAAATGTTCTTATATAACATTATACCGTAGTGCCTCTTGCCTTTTTACCTTTTTAAAACCTCTGAGTCGGAAGAACACTTCGCCCTTTAGAGGCAGTGTTATCTTTCCTACGATAAAGCCCTTCAGCTCTTCCTGCCCTTCTTAAGCTTTTATCTTCCCTACTTGCCCCTTATAACTACCTTCGCTTCATAGCCACTTCGCCTTGGCAGGTCTGAACCTGAAGGTTAAAACACGCACCTTGATCCTCTTTCTGCCCTTCCTTATCTTCTTAACCCTTTACTTTCATTTTTAAGCTTAGGCACTTCGAGCTTTGTATACGGCATACGCCGTTACATCTTTATCTACAACGGTATTTTTAATGATATTAGGCTTTGTGGCTTTTGCATTCTTTGCCCAGCCAACACATACATGCTCCTTTTTCGTAGGTTTTTGACTTGAAAACCTACCGCCGCCGGCATTAATGCCTTGCCTTTCTCTACTATTTCATGATTAAACCAACATTCAGTATCTCCACCGTTTTTATCGAATGTCACACCTACGTATTTATCTTTACGATAAACATGATATACAACGTCTTTATCATCTGCTGCATTTATCACATAGCACTTTTCCATACCACCAAAATTCTGATTTTCTTTCTCAATAGTTACAGGATCACCTTTTTAAGTCTTATTATTTTAAAATCATAATTACCCCCTTTTACAATTGTACCTAAGCCTCGCAGGAGTTTTTAGATATTCTAAAAGCTTCACAACCGTCAAACATATGTCCGGACTGTAAGGTGCCATTTGATCCGTCTTTATTCAGCTTCCATTTGCTGAGATCCGCTTTTTAATTCCTGAACCGCTGAACATATCTTTCATATCAGTCACGTTTGATATATCCCAGTTCGACATGTCGGGATTTGCTTTTTCCGCACCTTTAAACATACCACTCATATCAGTCACGTTTGGAGTATTCCAGTTTTTACATTAGTGCTGCATTGCTTGCAAAAATAAAAACATGCGAGACATATTTTCCACCTTTGATGTATCCCAGTTTGATACTTCGGGATTTGCAGCTTTTGCTTCCTGAAACATTTCATACATATTAGTCACGTTTGAAATGTTCCACTTCGATACATCGGGGTTCGCTTTTTCCGTACGAAAGAACATGCTTTGCATATCGGTTACGCTTGAAGTATCCCAGTTTGAAACATCAGGGTTTCCGTTGACTACAGCGGAAAACATATCTTCCATATCCGTAACCTTCGATGTATCCCAGTTTGAAACATCAGGATCTGCATTACCCGCTCTATCAAACATACCTTTCATGTTTGTCACATTGGATGTATTCCATTTCGATACATCGGGATTTGCACTTGCCAGTAAAAACATGCCTTCCATATCGGTAACCTTTGAAGTGTCCCAGTTAGATACATTAGGATCTGCTTTTGCCGTCCACCTAAACATAAACGACATGTTGATAACGTCGGATGTATTTAGCGATTCGCAACCATAAATTTCCCCTTTAAAGAATCTGAAAAAGGTGCTGCAGTCATCAGGCAGACTTATACCTGCTGTGTGAAATTTAAGCCTTCCTACATTCACCTTGCCCCAGTTTAATCCGTCTGCATTGTGAACTCCACCTAGAGCCACTACCATATCTATCCACTTTTGGCGATCAATCTTCATATCCCCCGAAGTATCTCTCGCTAACACATTGATGTTGTTTTCAAGATCTCTCGTTGCCTTTACATTCCCCGACTCATTCAGATTAAATAACAGATTGCGTTTATTCTTAACCTTATCTTCCTTTGCACCTTCCTTACCCTCATCGTCTTAGGCTTGCTAACAGCTTTTTCTTCTTGTCTTTTTTTGTCTTTACTTGATACATCTCGTTTAGACTCATTAGAGTTTGGTTTTTCTTTGTTTTCAGTCGCCAAGGCAGGCATAATAACCGTTAATACAAGCATAATGCTGAGCATACATGCAAACAACTTAGAAGTAACATTTAAAACTCTTGAACGTTTCCATCTCTTCTTTGAATTCTTCATCGCTACCTCCCAAACAACTTTTTAAAGGCATCACTACTTATGATTGTACTATTATGAAATGTAGTGAAATCATACATCGGCAAAATTTTTCATATAAACATATCAAATAACTCTACCTTAGAAAAACTTTGTTAGTAAAATTAAACCATCTCACCTCGACAAAATATGGCTTTTATAAGTAGAATAAACAAAACTCCCTCTTTAAGATTTCTTTGCATAAAATTAAAATGATTTTCATAACAGAACTAGAAATCCATTTTAAAATAAAAAGCATCAAAAACTTCTTTTGACCGGATATTATCTATCCGATAAAGAAGGCTTTTTAAATTTTATTTTACAGACTACCTAAATGGCTTATTGCGAAGGTAACTAATACTATTTAACCGACTTTTTTTCTCTTTGCTCTACGATGTGCAAATGAAAACAATAACCCACAAATTACAATAACCACTGAACTTTCAACCAACGATATTAAATACGCTTGCGCTGTAGTGTCACTAATCCCGAAAGCCAAAAATCGAGGTTTTATCTTCAACATCGCCAATATTACCAATGTGATAACATTAGTAATAAATATAAACAATAGAAATTTGTAAAATCCTTCTTTGAAAATCTCTTTTTCCATACTTAACATTTTTAAGCTCCTGATCCCTCGTAATATAACCACTATTTTTCCCACCATTACATCAATACTTTTATATTATAGACTTCAATATGTTTCTTTTTCTTTTTACCCTCTTTGGAATTTTCCTCTACTTTTGTCATAGTCATAAAAACCGTTGCAAAATTTTGGAAAATCAATTTTTAATATTTTCCTCTTCTCCAAAGCTAAATGCTGATTCAATACTACACCAAACAATCATTAGCTGAATATATCAGCAAGTTTATTCTACTATTTTTACAAGAATCTCTATTTTTGATTTTTAAATTCAATTTTTAACTGTTTTAGTACCTGAAGATCAATACATGTCATAATCTATTAAAAAGCTATCTTTTTGTGAACTCACAAAATAAATCTATATCTCCATAAACATAGATTAAGCCTTAAAAGAAATTATTATAGGGTTCATCGCCATCTCCCCCTGAGCGCTCTCACCACAGAATGACGACATGTCCATCATTCTATAGTAAAAGGGAGGCATTCGCCTCCCTTTTACTGAACTCTATAAAAAGCTATTAACATCTGCAGATATTGTGTGATAGCTTTTTATGAATGTAAAAAGCATTATTCAACAATGTCTACTGTCACGGTAAAAATCTTCCACTACTCAATGATACTTGCTACTACTCCGGAACCTACCGTTCTTCCACCTTCTCTTATCGCAAATCTTAGTCCTTCTTCTATCGCTATCGGTGTGATCAGCTCTATTTCCATCTGTACGTTATCTCCCGGCATGCACATCTCCGTACCTTCAGGTAACTTTAGATCTCCTGTTACGTCTGTTGTTCTGAAGTAGAACTGTGGCCTATATCCGTTAAAGAACGGCGTATGTCTTCCGCCTTCTTCCTTCTTTAGCACGTATACCTCTCCCTTAAACTTAGTGTGTGGGTTGATAGTGCCTGTTGCGGCTAATACCTGACCTCTCTTGATCTCTTCTCTTTGCACACCTCTTAGTAGCGCTCCTATGTTGTCTCCTGTCTCCGCCTTGTCGAGTAGCTTCCTGAACATCTCTATTCCTGTTACTACTACCTTTCTTCTCTCTTCTGTAAGACCAATAAGCTCTACCTCTGCTCCTACCTCGAGTGTTCCTCTCTCTACTCTTCCTGTTGCTACCGTTCCTCTTCCTGTGATTGAGAAGATATCCTCTATAGGCATTATGAACGGCTTGTCGTTATCTCTTTCAGGCTCAGGAATGTATTCGTCTATCTTTTCAAACAGCTCTACTATCTTATCTCCCCATTTGCCACTTGGATCTTCCAATGCCCCAAGCGCTGACCCTCTTATTATCGGTGTGTCATCTCCCGGGAAGTCGTACTGGTCGAGTAATTCTCTTACTTCCATCTCCACTAGATCAAGTAGCTCTTCATCGTCTACCATGTCGCACTTATTTAGGAACACTACAATGTACGGTACGCCTACCTGTCTTGAAAGCAGGATGTGCTCTCTTGTCTGTGGCATAGGTCCGTCTGTAGCTGCTACTACAAGGATAGCTCCGTCCATCTGCGCTGCTCCTGTGATCATGTTCTTTACATAGTCTGCGTGTCCCGGACAGTCTACGTGTGCATAGTGCCTGTTAGGTGTTTCGTATTCTACGTGTGAGGTCGCTATTGTGATTCCTCTTTCCTTCTCTTCAGGCGCCTTATCTATCTGATCAAATGCTACTGATGATCCCAGCTGATACCTCTCCTGCAACGTCTTTGTGATTGCCGCTGTCAGTGTTGTCTTTCCGTGGTCTACGTGACCTATCGTTCCTATGTTGATATGCGGTTTGGTTCTCTCAAATTTTTCCTTGCCATCTCTTCTTTCCTCCTTATTTTTTAACAAATGGAGCTGTTGAGCAGACTTGAACTGCCGAACCTCTTCCTTACCAAGGAAGTGCTCTACCGACTGAGCTACAACAGCAAATTTAACGAAGGCAATAATATAATCAATATTAAAAACCTAATCATATCTGATAGTACTATAAACCATAGCCCTTGTCAACAGCTCAGCATACGATTACATCATGCCATTGATATCCTCGGCTCCCATCTAAACCAAAAGTATAAATGCCCTAATATGCCTGAAATGAAAATATCCCGAATTAAAAATTTTAGTATGCTCCCTTATGAAGAGGAAGTGATGTTATCAGATCATCTTGAGCCAAACAAGCAGCGTGCTGCTCTTATGCTTTTAGTAGCCGGACAAAAGCAATCGAAAAAGCCTCAAACCTTATTGAAGACTTTGAGGCTTTTTCTGAAATATTCTCAAGTTACATTCTGCAGACTCTTTCAAAAAAATATTTTGTGATAAGCAATTTTTATGCTCGTTTTTAATAAAGTATATTCTTTTAGCTTACCGCTATGACATAACGCCTATCTTGTCCGGTATGATTAGCTCCGCATCCGTTGATTTAACTACGTCATCAACTGTAAATCCTTCAGCGAGCTCTCTAAGAACCAACCCTTCTTTTGTAACTTCAATATAACATCTTTCGGTTACTATATCTGTCACACATTTACTTCCTGTTAACGGCAAGGTGCATTTTTTTCAAAATTTTTGGGTCTTCCGCTTTTTATCGCAATGTTCGGTTGCAACAATGATTTTTTTAACACCCGCACACAGATCCATAGCACCTCCCATCCCGGGCACCAACTTTCCGGGTATAGTCCAATTTGCAATGTTTCCTTCCTGATCTACCTGCCAGGTTCCTAAAACCGTTATATCAATATGACCACCGCGTATCATACCAAAAGCTTATAGTATGTTCACAAACACTTCCACCCTTGATAACGGAAGCGGGCATACCGCCGGCATCTATGATGTCTATATCTTCTTTTCCCCATTTCGGAGTCGGACCGCTTCCTACTGTTCCTATCTCAGCTTCTAACCAAATATTGACACCTTCCGGAAGATAGTTTACGCACTTCAAAGGAAGACCAATTCCAAGGTTGACAAAATCACCATTTTTAAAAAACTTAGCACATCTAGATGCAACGAGAGAACGACCTTTAAAATTTGACATTATCTTCACCTCCTTTACCCTCAGCTTCAGCTTTGGCTCTCAGTCTTTGCCACAAAGGACAGGTATGCCTGACCTGACCGGTTCTGACATATACCATATCTACAATCGGTGCAGGAACATCAATCTCCTCAGGAGTTAATTCCCCGATTTCCACCAACTCTTCCGCCTCTACGATAACCAGATCCGCTGCAAATGCCATATTGCTACTGATAGTAAGCGAATTCATTCTAAATGACAGGTTCCCTGCTCTATCGGCTTTTGTAGCTTTTATCAAAGTGATATCGGCTCTGAGAGGAAGTTCCAGTAAATATTCTTTACCGTTTATCGTATATTTTTCCTTACCTTTCTCCACTTCCGTGTTCAAACCTGTAGGAGTCAAGCAACCTCCCAACCCAAAACCTCCACATCTGATACGCTCTGAAAAAGTACCCTGGGGACTAAATTCAACATCAAGCTCACCGGCAAACATTTGATCTCTTGCGTGGGGGTTGTAAGCAATATGAGTAGTAATGAGACTTTTCACTTGGCGATCAACAATCAACTTTCCAAGTCCTAAGTCCGGCATGCCTGCTGTTACAGCTATTGCATGGATATCCTTGACCCCTTTTTCCACCAGTCCGTCAATTAAATCATCTGCTGCAAACTCTCCGTGCCAATCTCCAAACATAATGGTTTGACCATCATGAAACTTGGAAAGGGCTTCTTCCTTTGTCACAACTTTATCAACATAATAATCCTCCTTCCTGTTTTTAATCACTCCAACCTAAGCAAGATTGGGTTACGTGAATTTAAGAAAACTTACTTGCCTTCAAATACCGGTTTTCCTTTTTCCATAAACGCCTTGCAGCCTTCCTGAAAGTCCATGGAAGCGGCACACTCTCGTTGCGTCGGAATTTCAGTGTCTTTAAGCCATTTTTGATAATCAGAATAATTTGAATCGTAAATTTGTTTTTAATGTTTTTGTAAGAGGCAACGGCCCGCTTGCAATTTTTGCAAACTTCATAGTTTCATTTTTCAAGTTCATTAACCGTAGTCACTTTGTAAGCAAGCCCCTAATGACCTAGCTTCCTCCGCTCCTAAAGTCGACCTGTTGCGGCTAATTTCCATCGTACGACTCGTACCTATCGCCTTTGAAAGCTGATAAGTAATCCCCGTGTCGGGAACCAAGCCAATATTTACGAAAGCCAAAATGAATTTTGCATTATCTGCACAAATCATGAAATCTCCTGCTAATGCGAGACTGAAACCTGCTCCTGCTGCTGCGCACGGACACTGAAGTTATAACGATTTTTACTCATCTTTTTAAGCCCGTTTGCCACGATACCCACCTTGCTTATCAATCCATCCATGTTCACTTCGCCGCCCGATTGAATCAGCTTATAAGTAACCGATATCACCCCCGCCGAAAAAGGCTTTTCTCAGGACCTTTTATTACCACAACTTTAACCTTCGGATCCTTTTTCAGCTACATCTACAACGTAGATCAGCTCATCCGCCATCTGTTCATCAATTGCATTTAAATTTTTAGGATAATTCATCGTAACCGTTGCAATTCCTTCCTGAACAGTGTAAATTATTTTTAAACTCCATATCTATCCTCCTTCCGTGAAAGACATTTATGTAAATATTTCCTATATATATTGTATGCCATTTTGTGGATAAAATCAACGTTTTTGATTAATATTGACAACGAATGTATGTGATAATCGTCGAAAGTTTTTAAAAATGCCGAAATGTACACAGGGCATAATTGCAAACATTATTCGAAATAAAGTTTTAATTTACAAACACTTTAATCTAAGCAAAAAATGCCCCATTTCAGGAGCATTAGTGAAATCCATCAAAACCTTCTCATCATCTGTTTTATTTTTATTCCGATGATCTTTGAGTATCACCTCATATATTATGCCGTATAATTTTTGTACGCCACTACCTTTGTAGTAGTAACGCTTATTCGCCTTGCATTTTTGTCCAAATATTTAATTACAGCCTTTTTAGAAGCTAGTTTCTTGATAAGCACAAACTGTCCTTTTTGCCGGTTTTTTTGTAGATCATATAGCCATCAGCATTTTTGCCCCTGTTAAATGTAAGCAATACCTGTCTATTTTTCTTAAGACGCTTTACTTTAGACTTACACTGCTTTCACTGCATCGAGCACTGAAGATGGCAGCCTCGTTTGACGTTTGAGAAAGCACGGCATTATCATCCATAGCCTCCACCGTGTATACGAAATATTTCCCCGATGTATTATCGCATAGTATATACGCAATTACCGAACTGTCTTTTTCCAGCTTAGATGCATCTATAAACTGCTCTTTTTCGCACTCTTGGTATACATGTCATTCCTAATCTTGATTTTATACCTATATGCCCCGTCTATAGGAGTGAATACAAGCTGTGTTTTACCTGCAGTATTTAGTTTTACGGAAAGATCTATACTTTTATGTGCTTTAACATATGAAATTGCAGATTCACCATAGTATTCAAGTCCATCATCAATCATTGTAGCTACAGCTCTGTGCACGTATTCCTTACCCGGCTGCGCTTCAAAATCGAAAATGCTGAGTTCATCGTTTCTTTGAATCACTGCGACAAGCACTTCTTTACTGCTACTGTTGTTTTCCTTCCTGTACACCTTAAATGCCGAATGAATGTTTGCGACCGGATGCTAGAGTGAGCTTCGGATACCCATTTGCCTTCACTGCAGTGAGCCCCGGCTTTTCTATCTCTTTTCTAAACCCTGTCTTAAATACAGAATATAACGTAATATTCTTATTTACTTTTGTGAATTTATAGAAATTCTGATACTCTGCGCCCTTCTTTGTGGACCAGCCCATAAAATGCATACCTTCTCTATGTATATTTGTCGGCAACTTATCACCCAAAGCCTCGCCGGCATTTACCGTAATCGCCGAAACATCGCCTTCCGCACCGCCAATATCAAAGCTCACCTTATACTTGTTAGGGATTGAAGGTTTCTCAGGTTCAGGCGGTTTTGGCGGATCTACCGGTTTAGTCCGGTTCTTCAGGTTCCGGCTTGAGGCGCTCCACCTTCTTCCATGCGGCTAACAACGAAATGTTTGAACTTTGATTCATAGTTGTCCGGCAATAATATTTCGTAACTACTCATATCATCGCTCTTATATGTCCAACATATGAATTCATGGTTCGGCTTCTTTAAAGAATCCTTAGTTGGAAGGTCTGACAACATTATTAAATCTCCATACGTATACTTCCTGTCTTCTAAGGTTTCAACTTTGCCGTCTACCATATAATCCCCACCGTTTTAGATTGAAACTCACCTTAGCAGGGATTCTATCCCACATGGCACGTAGCGATGTATCTGATTTTATCACATAGTTATCAGGTAACTTCTCATAATCTTGCATACTGTCAGTTTTGTATTCCCAATATAGAAACACATGGTTTGGCTTCTTCAAAGAATTTTCATCAGGTAGATCTGTAAGTTTAACGGTATCGCCGTAATTATATGTAACATCGTCAAGTGGCTTAACATCACCATTCACACTATATTCTCCGCCATTGGTATTGAATTTGAGGTTAAATGTTTGTAGCTAAAACATCGGATAAATGGAAATTGGTTTTTTTACCACGTAATCCTTCACATCTTCTATTTTGGAAACAGGGTATGTGAACGAATGACCACTGTCGTCAACTATCTTGTAACCCACTAAATCATAGCCTTCCTTTGCAGTTTCACTTTCAGGTAGCAATTCGCTGAGCCGGCTTCCATATTTAAGGCTCTTTACCTTGGCAGGCGATGAATTTGCCTCGTTTTTATAGTATTTTACGTCCAGATAGATGTCCTTCCATTTTGCGTAGATGACAAGGTCTCCTTTTACCGCAGCGTGTTCATTTACATCTTGTCCCAGGTCATTTGCTTCCTTTGACCAACCTGCAAATTCATAAGCTTCTCTGTGAAGCTTATCCGCTGCAGGTAACCTTCCTATAGCTTCTCCATATTTTCTGCTGAATTTAATTGTATGACTTGAAACCGACTTAAAAATTCCGCCTCTTGCATCTAAGGTAATGTTATACGTGTTTGTCTCCCATACGGCATGCAGAGTGACATCTTTTTTAACGATATAAGCCGGCGTTATAATCTCTCTGTAATCATTAGCAACCGTTGACCAGCCAAGGAACTTATGGCCTTCTTTGACTCCCGGACTCGGTAGCGATTTTATCATATCGCCGTAGGCTACCTTCATTGAATTAGGGTGATAGCTCCCTCCTACAGAATCGAAGCTGACATAATGAGTGTTGCGTTTCCGCACAGCATATAATTTAATATCCTTAGTTACCGTATATCTTGCAGGTACAATATGTCCCGCATCGTTTGAAACCGTTGACCAGCCCATAAACTTGTGACCTTCTCTTGCTTTTGGCGTAGGCAACAAAAGATCCGTTTCCCATTCTACTTCCTTGATTATCTTCTCTCCACCATCATAATCCGCATCCAATTCCACCTTATGCTTATCTCTTGCCCACACAGCATATACGGTCATATTGCTGTAAACCTTTGTATCCTTGGTGAAATTAACCGTAGTTGAGCTCATGACGGTACTCCATCCCTTTAATTTATAATGAGGCCTTTTTAATATCTATATCTGAAGGGAACTGACTTCCTACAGAATCTCCATTTGAAACTACAGCTCCCTTAATACATTCTTCTCTCTCATCAAGCCCCGGATAGTCATACCAAAACGAAACACTTTTCTTATCCGCTGCTTGCGTTAATGCCGCACGCCAAGCATTCACCCTGCCATACCCGAAGGTATCATCATATCCCGAAGCTCCAAGATCATCAACGGTGTTTTGCAATAAACGTTTTATTCCCTGCGGCTCAAGGCTTGGGTTTATAGCGGCTACCATTGCACCTACTGAATTTACAGCAGGACACGCCATTGAAGTCCCTGATTTATTACTATAGGAGTTGTTCGGCACTGTACTGTATATGTCGGAACCGGGTGCGCTGATCTTGTTATGAGCTCCACCATAGTTTGAAAAACCTGATTTATTATCATTTGAATCCGTTGAGATAACAGCTAGAATATTTTTATTTTTCATATCCTATTTTACCTATATCCTGAGAATCATTCCCGCTGCATAAACTACCAAGGTTCCCTTCCCAGGGCATATTTTACAGCTTCACTCACGGTGATGGAACCTCACGGCCACTTATGGAAAGACCCACTATACGGCATCCTTTATCCGCTGCATACTTTATTCCTTTGCCATCGCCTCCTCTTTAAAGTATTGTTTTATAACCTTTTTACCATCTTTTACCTCTTCGGAATTAAACGCAGCCTGCACCATTAATGCACTGGCTACAGTTGTTATCATAGGTCGTCGTTATGCCCTTTATTCCTTTCTTTATTACCTGTGGTCGCCACCATGATACCCATTACGTGCGAACCATGGCTCAAGATCGTTATATCCATTATCTTTATGGGCATCTTCGGTGCATGTAGATTCATTTTTATTTTGAGGCTTTCCTGCAGGTCTTCGTGATTCCCTTGGACTCCGGTATCTACAGCCCCTATCTTCGTTTTGCCCTTTTTGTGATCCTTTACATAATTCCATGCGGATTCACGTTCATCTTATCTATCTGATATCCCTTGGATTCCCTTTGTCTTTGAGGTTTTTTCGGTTTTAACCAAAGGTGGCAGTAAATCCTCCCAGCTCCAATCCGGTTTTTCTTTAACTGTCTCGATCCTGCTGTATCCACATCGTCCGATAATTTTAAATACTCTGTCCCTCTCACATCCTGATACGTTGCTAGCTTCTACTAGCTCTGCCTCGCATTCACCTACGCTCTTACCTATAGATACTTTAGCAAAAATACTTATCGTTTTATTTCAAATGGCTATGAAGCGAGCTTATATCCCGCCTTCTTTATATCCTTTTTAAAAGCTGCCCAGCTCTGCATACGACTTTGATCTTACAGATATCTTATCTGTATACATGCAAACGATTTGTCCTTACTGAACTCAAGCTTTTCCTTAAGTACTTTAGGCTTGTTTTTCTTTTTACATCCTTAGCTCCTTGATTTGTCTTCAAATTTTCTATCTTAGCTGAAGCATTCTTCGTATCTCCATTATCTAAAATTATTGCTGCCTGGCAAGATCAAACCAAGAGCAACAAGCACATTGCCACGCCCGCTATCGCTACGGCTGTCATCTTAGATTTAAACAAAGACTTTTTCATGCTTAACTCCTTTAAAAATTATACATTCAAGCTCTGAACACTACTGTTATTGTAATATATTACCTTTGCGCATGGCGTTTTTACCCCTTCACAAAAGCTATTTAATCTCCATTTTACACAATAAATTTTAAAACGTGCTAGGCTACCGCAGCAGCCTCTCATTCCAACGATTCAAACCGGCCTCCAAAATTCATGTAAGCAAAAAATGAAATTCACCGTAGTGTACGCTGCGGATGCGCATCAACTCCTATACTTAACCATAATTAAAATAGAAAGCTCCCGTGAGGGAAACTTTCTTAACTCTTTAGATTGCATGGTTGTGCTTGCCGGCGCAAGCAACACGCCTTTACTACCCTAACCACCTTCGTTATCGCCTGTCCAAAGTACTTGAGCTTACCTATCTTCTTAAACGCTCTTATGGTAAACGTATAGTTGCCCTTCTTCTTAGGTAACTTGATGCTTCCAACTATAAAGCCTCTAAGCTTCTTCTTGCCCTTCTTAAGCTTTATAGTCTTAACCTTACCGCCTATGACTATCTTAGCCTCATAGCCGTTTACGCCCTTCATAGCCTTGAACTTGATGTTAAGTACTCTCTTCTTCTTATTCACCTTTGCGCTAAGCTTCTCAACTGCTCCAAGCATGAATGCAAAGCTGTTACCGTATTCAACCAGCTTGTTGTTATCAGCCTCTAGAGCCTCAAGCTTAAATGCCAGGAATTTACCCATTGGAAGCCCTGTTACGCTTGCTAACCTTATTGCCACTGCTATTGCAAGCTTACCGGCCTCTACAAATCTTTCTATAGTCTTGAACTTCTTATCATAAAGGCGCCGTTACAGTTACCTTGTACTTAGCTGCGGCTATAGTCTTATTAAACTCAAGACTTACAGCTCCCTTGCCTGCTACGGTAGCCGTAACACCCTTATCCTTTGGAAGCGGCGCTGCAAGAACCTTATCAGACAGTTTACCTATGAACGTCACCTTAGTACCGTTATAGCTTCCGTCTTCGTCTATAGCCCTTACCGCATAGTAGTATGCCTTGCCATTGTCAGCCTGTATCATCTTGGTACTTCTAGGTGTTTCTGTCTACAGTTGCTACCTTGTTATCCTTACTTGGCTTAAAGTCCTTCTTCTCGCTTCTGAAGATATCAAATCCCGTATGTAGATTTGCCTTAGGTGGCTCTATAGTAAGCTCATATCCCTTTGCCTTAGCAGCTACCTTAAGCACCGCCTGACCGAGCCTTTCATCGTATAGGCTCTTCCATACAGCATACACCGTCATATCGCCCTTAACCGTTGTACTCTGAAGAAGTCAGGATACTTAGCCGCCTTACTCTAGCCCAACCTGTAAATAGATATCCGTCTCTTTCAGGAACACTATCCTTAGTAGGCATCTTATCGCCGAGTGACTCGATACCTGATAACCTCTTCGCTCTTAAGGCTCGCATCCGTTTCCGTCATTAAGCTTAAAAGGCAACCTTTTACCTTATCAACTGTTCCTATCTCCCCTTTATACAGGATATAGCACCAAACCGTTTTGTTACTATGCTCTTTCTGAAAAGTCAGGTTTAGTTGCATCCTGCGTCTTTATGCAAAAGCCTGGAACCTATATCCGTCTCTCTGCTTCACATGACCGTCAAGCTTAGATCCGATCGGCTTTGCTTCTGCTACATTCTCTATAACCACATTTTCCATATCGAAGATGTATCGTGCTTGATAGTTACATCTGTAAATACAGGCGCTTCTTCGTATACCGCATATAGAGTCATGTCTGTATACAGGACTTTCCAGTGTAGTCCGCTGTCGGTCGCAAACTTGCTTGAGAATCCTATAAACTTGTATCCCAGCTTTCAGTAAATATCTCATTAGCTACTGCAGATTCAAGCTGAGTCTTTATTGTATCTCCACTTTCTGATGTCTATATTAGCTGAAAGGCTCCTCCTGCAAGCACTCCACCGTTACCGTCTAAGGTTAGCTCTTGTCTTTTCGGTGCAGGCAGTGCTACGTTCTTTTTAAACACCGCATAAAGTGTAAGGTCATCTATACAGGGAAGACTTGCATCAAAGTCAGCCTCTGCAGCTCCTTGTGTTTTTGACCAGCCTAGGAAGGTATATCCATCCTTTCAAGATCCATAGGAAGCCTTCCTGTGCAGGCGCTTTCTCCTTTATTTACTTTTATCGTCTTAGGATATCCTGTGATGCTTCCGCTTCAAGCTTTACATTCCACATCAGGCGCTGGCACTCCACCATGAGATACAAAGGTATCCTCTACGTTCGATCCGTCGCTCAGCCTTTGCCGTGATACTGTAATTCCTGCAGCGCACTGTTACACTTATTAGGTTGTTCTGCTTTTGTGCTATCTTGACAGCAGGATCGCTTTACGCTCCATTCTGGCGTCTCTATCATCAAGCGCTTTCAGGAGTATGTTTGGCAAACAGGTTAAAATTCTTTGTTTATGACCTTGACTTTCGCTGCTAAGATCCTCTATCTTTTATGCTCTCTACCTTCTGCACTACAGGTTTCTGTCTTCAAATACCGCATAGATGGTCATACTTTCATCTATCTTGTTAGCAGCCTGTTTACGTGTCGTAAACGAATCCTTACTCCAACCCTTGAAGGTATATCCCTCTTTATTTAGGCTCGCAGGTAGCTCTCTGATCCGAGCGCGCTGTGGATATCAGACTTACGTTCTTAGGATAGCCGTTTACACCTTCTGCAAGCATCTCACATTTACCCTGCTCAGTAAATACGGCGTAGATTGATATGCTTGATGTCGCATGGGTGTGCCGCTTTACATCTATAATGCCACCCGGCGTTGTGCTCCAACCTCGGAAGTCATAGTCTGCTTTTGTCAAAGCACATTTTGGACAGGTATTTCTCGGCGCTTCTCCCTTATCTGATCAGCTGTTTAGGGTAGCCGTTTCTGATCAGCATTTAGCGTAATTGTTACCTGCTCCTTTTCAGCCTCAGTTATCTCTATATCTATTGACTTGGTTACATTAGATCCGTCTGCTTTAGCCGTTACCGTCAACTCGCGCTTTTAGCATTGCATATAGCCTTAAAGTGCCGTCAGGGTTCTTGTAGATTAGGGCGTTATCCTTCTTGTCTATAGTGTAGTCGAAAGTGCTCTTGTTATCAGCATCTTCAGGCGTTATGCTCGGAAGGATGTCCACCGTATCTCCTACAGCTACCTTGCTCTTTGACTCTGCTTAGCTCTATGCCTGTCACCTTCTTAGTTAGCTGCTGTCTGTTCAAATACTCGCATATGCCTTGTGTCTTCCTTTATGACTTCATTATCGTCAAAGTCTGCAGGATTTTCCCATAGTTTTTGTAAAGCCCTTGAACTTGTATCCGGGCTTATTAATGTCTGCAGGGAGCTTACCGTGAAGCGTAGTATTCTTATCTCATCTCTATGAGTTTCGGATAGTCTGCTACTCCATCAGCCGATATCATGACCTTCACCTTGTTTGATATTGAGCTGATATCTTGCTGAGCACCTTTATCTCTATGCTTGCTTCTACATTTGAGCCGTCCTTTGCCTTTGCTGTGATTGTGTAAGTGCCTTCTTCTTCAGCCTTTATCCTTATGAAGTTATCGCCTGTCTGCTCTATCTTCAGCTTGTCAGGTGCGCTGCTCTCCCATGATAAGCGCTTATCGTCCGCATCTGCCGGAAGTATGCTTGCTATTGCATCAGCTTCATCTCCCGCCTTTATATTTGACTTCGTTACGCCTAGGGTTATTGAGCTTACCTTCTTAACTATAGCTCCCTGCTTTTTGAATACCGCATACACTATCGTATCCTTATCTATAACGGTATCCTTAGTTAAATTCACAGTACCAAGACTTGACTCTGTTGACCAACCTTCAAAGTCATATCCTGTTCGTGCAGGATTAGCAGGCAGCTTATCTCCTATCTTCTTTCCTCTCTCTACCATTACCGATTTAGGGAATCCCGCAGCGCCTTCCGCTATGAAGAGTGCACTCACTTCATCCTTCTTAAACACTGCGTGTATTTCAGTATTCTTGCTTACCTGTGTATGCTTTGTGAAGTTTACTTCGCCATTCTTATCATAGCTCCAGCCACGGAAGATATAGCCGTCCTTCTTAAGGTCCATAGGAAGGTTTGCATCGAGTGAAGTGCCTTCTTCAGTTTCAAGCGTCTTAGGATAGCCTGATACGCCTTCAGCATTGAGCGCTCACCTGTACATCTTAGCAGGCTTCCTAACTAACCTCTATAGTAATTTCACCTGTAACGCCTGATCCGTCAAGCGCTTCAGCCTTAACCTCACAGTTCCTTCCACCTATTGCTTCTACCCTTGCTGCTGAATCATCCGCACTTACTATCTTTTAAGATATCTGCTCATCAAGAGTAAACTTAACCCTCTTATCCGTAGCATCATTTGGCGACACTATCGCAAGCACATCAGTAAGATCTCCAAGCTGCATCCTGAGGCTACCGGCCGTAAGCCTGATGTTCTCAACCTTCTTAGCTACAGGCGCCTGACTCTCGCATATACCGCATATACGTTCGGCGTCTTCCCTTACGGCAGTATCGGAGAAGAAGTTTATATCTCCGTTGTTTTCCTTACTGTATCCTAGGAAGTCAAATCCCGCCTTTTCAATTGTTTGAGGCAGCTTATCACCAAGCGTCTCGCCTCTCTTTACCTCTATAACCTTAGGATATCCAGATACACCATCCGCATGCAGCGTCACCTAGCCATAACAGGCACCTCCTTCGCTCTTCCATACAGCCTTAACTAGCTACATTATCACCGTCATCCATCTCTTTCCCGGCTTCTTCTACCGCTTGCGCACTTCCTACAGTACCGGACCACTTGTCAAACTCCATGCCTGCCGAGGCATGAATTTAGATATAGGAAGGCGTATAATCACATACCCTTATCAACTGTTTACAACATCCATGCTACTTTGGCTCCACCATTAGAGTTGAACGTTAGTAGATCGATACTCTTAAATGCTGCATAAACCACCGTATTTTGTGATTTTTACGCTGCGTCCATCTTATTCGCTGCAGTTATTTCACCTGTCTGTGCTTCTCTTCTTTACTTTTGTGTATCCTACAAATTCGTAGCTCTTTTCTTTCTTGGCGTAATTTAGGAACCTGTCTCTAATGATTTGTCTTCCTCACATACAGCGAAATGGCTATCTCAGGTTTTCCACTCTGCATATCGAATTCTACTTTATACACGTCGTAGTAATTATCTCACCCACACTGCATATGCATCCGCTCCTTCGTTAAATACGGTCTCGAGCGTGATATTATCAGCCTCTGTTGCGCTTGCGCTATATGCATAACTCTAGAATTTCTATCCGGTTTTCTAGAATCTCAGTAGGGAATCTCGCTCCAAGAGCTGTACCCTTTTCAAACGTTTCACTAGGCATCTTGCCACTCTTGTATGATCCACCGTTTGCATCAAATTTCACCGTAATAGTATCCGAGGAGCCTTCCTTCCATATTGCGTATAACGTTTCTGATTCTGTAAATACCGTATCTCTTGTAACCTCAGGCATAGTAGACGATTTGTCATATCCCCAACCTATAAAGGTGTAACCCGGTTTCTTTGGATCCATATTTGCTACATTCGTAGGGTTGTATGCAGGGAAGTCATCTTCAAGTGCTTCTCTTTCGTATACTTCCTTGCTTGCAGGAAGGCTTCCAAGCTCACCGCCATTACCATCAAAGCTTATTGTCAGTTTCTGTCTTTCTTTCCACACTGCATATACATCCGTAATAGCTCTCGGAACCAAGGTGTCTTTAGTAAATTCAGATCCCGGTGTAATAGCTCCTGTATTTGCATCTTCACTCCTTAAACTCCAACCAACAAAATCATGTCCCTTTCTCGTTGGCTGCGCTCCAGGGAATCCATACCAACTATCTAAACTATCTCCTATGAAGCCTTCTACCTCTGCAGGTACATCACCAAGATTGCCACCCGTAGCGTTAAATCTCACCTTAGCCGGCACCTTCTTTTCATAAACAGCATATACAATAGTATCTCTATCTACAGTGGTATTCTCTGTAAAAATGCCTCGAACCCCTGCGCCACCAAAATTTTATCCCAGCCAATATGTCTATACTTGTTATTGTCCTTTACAGGCTTTTGCTCGGGTAGCACCCCTCCGCTGTCTTTAATAGATTTGCCTTTTTCAGCTATTTCATGATTTCTATAACTTTCTGTGTCACCTGTATTTTTATCAAAGGTAACACCTGTGTATATGTCCTTTCGATATATTATATGAATATTCTCGTTAAATCCGTTATACGATTTAAGATTTATACTTTCATGTTCAACTTTTGAAGCTTACCTCTTCTAATTTAACTACTTTTAAAATCATGATCCAACCATCTATATTCAATGTATAAAGCTGCCTCCGAAGTTTTAAACCCACTTTAAATTTGGGCAATTTACAAATATATTTTCTAGAAAGGATTGGATAAAACTGCCGTAATTCTCATCACCCTCCCATACTTGTTTAATATTCCATTTACCGAGATCTGCCTTTTTCAATATCACTGCCTTCAAACGCTCCTCTCCAACGTTTCAATGAGATTCGACCTCATTTGCTTATATCCGGGTTTGCAGAGGTTGCACGATGGAACATATCCTCAATATTCGTTACATTTTTTACATTCCATTTGCTTACATCAGGGTTTGCTAATTCCGCACCACTAAACATACCCTTAAGGTTTTGTGCTTTTTTCATATTCCACTTGTTGACATTTTGGATCACTGGATATGATGAGCGCAAAACATTTCTGCTAAAATTACTTATGTTTCTGGTATCCCACCTCGCAAAAGCTCTCCTCCATCCAGCGGAATCCTTATTTGTGCAAAAGCTCTAAAAGCATCTGTAACCTCACTTACATCCAATTTTTCAAGTCCCTTAATACTTCCTCCATCATCTCTATTTTCACAAAAAGCGTTAAACATTCCACTCATATCTGAAGGAGCCTCAACATTAGCAAGAAATTTTATATCTATGTATTTAAGTGCTCAGGTGCCCAATATAATTCACTATAACTCAGCATTGATGAAATTCTGCTGCCATTTTTCCATTTGTGAATACGAATGTCATCTTTTTGTATCTTTGACATTTATTCCAAGGGTAATCTCTGCCGGTAGTCTCTACCTTTGGCAATATGTTATACATCATCGCATTATTAGCGGCATCACCTTAATGCGTTTATACACAGCATATAGAGTAGTGTCCTTGTCTATCTCCCAAATATAACTATATGATGTTGCATTTTTATCTAAAGACCACCCATCTAACCAATATCCTTCTTTTTGGGGATTCTTAGGATATTTGCATAAAACGAACCTTTGCCTTTTGTTATCTCACAATAGCGTGATTAACCCAACTTTCGGCCATCGCCTGCGTTCTTATCAACATAACACCTACAGCACTTATCTTTTGCGATAAATGTATACATCTTTTTTATCTCCGATGAATTTATTGCGTAATTAGAATTTAAATTTTTGCTTTGCTTTCAATCGTTGCGGCTGTGCCTTTTTTGAATTTAACATCTTAAAAATCGTTATTAGCTCCATTTACATACTGGTTTTTAAACCAGCAGGTGTTTTTATCCACTCTAAATTAGCACATCCGGTAAACATATTTTGCATCTTCACTAGATTGTTCAATCAACGTGGCATTCAACTTCCAATCACTTATATGTCTCTTTATTACACTTGTCGCGAACATGTATTCCATATTTGTTGCATTGTCTGCGTGATTAAATTTTTGAAGACCAGCATAACCATGTTCGTCGTAACTGATATCTTTTCTTTAGCCCGTATAACTGCTCATCTTCCGGCAAAAATATTTTGTTCTTTCCTGTAACAACGACTTTTATCGGCAAATCCCGACGCATTGCTCAATTGATACGTCGGTGTCACTCTCGTTATAAGTTCCACCCAACGCCTTTACCATCTCTCCCCATTTTTTACGTTCTATTTTTCTGTCACCTGAAGCATTTGAAGCCTCTACGTAAAGATATCCATTACCTATGCTTGCCTTCACATTGCCTGATGCATTCAATTTAAACGTCTGCTCTTGCTTGTTATTCTTAAACTTCTTCTTCTTACCATTCCCATCATCCTTGTTTTTAGGGTTTTTTTGTTTTTTTGATGAAGAACTTACATCCTTTTTATCGGCATCGAGTTTGTTCGTTGTTTTGGTTTTAGAAGTTGCCTTGTCCTTAGTCGTTACTTCAGTCTTAGAAGGCACCTTAGCCTTAGACGCTACCTTTGTAGCCACTGATGCGTTACCTTTACCCGCCTTATCATTCGCTGCAAAGCTCTGAGTGCCAGTCCTGTTACTACCAGCATGATGCTGAGTATCCATGCGCATGCTTTAGATGCTACGCCTGCTGCACCTGTGTTTTCTGTTTGACTGTAAAGGTCTTCATTTTCCTGCCTCCCTAATGACATCTCCCTAAAATTTATTAATTACAATAAGCCTAAATATATTACCATGTGAATCCTAGTGAAAAACATGATTGGTTACTGTTTTTGTTAAAAATTTTAAAAATCGGTAATCTGTATCACTCTCCTGATGTTTTTAGTGAATGCACGGGTAATTTTATATATTTTACACAAAAACACTAGGCTTACTTCCCCGACCTAGTTCTGCTATGCATGAAGAATATAACTATAAGTTAAACTACTATACAAAATTCTAGCACAAAAACTTATACCTAATTTAAACGCAGTGTGCGTTGCAGTGCGCACTTCCTCCTAATGACTCAAACTGGATAAAACAGCCTTAATCAAAACAAAACACTGAAAATCAGAAAATTTTAATTAAAGTTTACTAATACTTCCTAATAAATAAGTTTATCTTTTTGAGGGCTAAAATGCCATTACAGCCGCCTCATCTAAAACAATAAAACTTAATACTAGTGCGGGAAGCTCCCGCACAGGAGCAATCTGAAACTATCTTTTGAAATTTATAGCAAAAAGCCCCCTTTTTGGGGGCTTTACATCATCATTTATTAAATGTCGTATCTAAGCTAAAGATGCGCCGAGAGCCTTACATTCCTCCACACCTTTCATCATCAGGTGTTTCATTAATCATAAGACCTTCTCCTATCAAAGTAGCTCCGATTTCAGTACACTCAGCTACCCAATTTCTCATCCATTCGCCATCACCCCAGCCGTATGAGCCGAACAACGCAAACCTTCTTACCTACCAAGCCTCCTTTAACCTCATCCCACATCAGGAGCAAATTCAGATTCCTCAAGCACTTCTTCTCCCATTGAAGGGCAACCGAACGCTATAACGTCAAACTCAGCTACCTTTGCAGGGCTGAAATCTCCTGCCGTAAACGTTTCAACTTCTGCACCTGCACCCTTTGCACCCCTACGTGCTGTTTTGCCATGTACTCCGTGTTGCCTGTGCCACTCCAATAAACTACTGCTACTTTTGGCCATAGTATTCTCCTTTACTTACTACAAAAACATCTATCCTATGAAGCGAAACCGCTTTCATACTAAAAATTATCGACCGTAAGATCGTACAAAGTCTTACTCTGCTATGACACCTTCGGTATACATTACGGCATTTCTTAAGCATACAAAACCTCTCTTGCATGCCTCCTCATGATTTTCCCACACCTTCCATTGTCCAGCAGCTCTGTGATTTTTCCCTGAATTTCTATAAACCCTATGAGCTATCGCATAGAGGATAGTCAGAAATATTCTATCCATGAGGAAATTCGTTTTGAACGTTCATCCTGGCTATCAACCTGTCTTAGCAAATGAATTTATATCACAAGAAGCAGCATCGTAACTGTACCTCAGCCAAAAACCGTGGTGTCGATGTCCCTAAACCTCTTCTGCTGCGAGCTTTCCGGCCTGTATACATATACCAAAAACCTGCCGTGCTTTTTAACCCTGAGAATCTTAAATGCGAGCTTCTTTCGCTTGAAACTCGTGCATTCGCCATATCTATTTCAGATACGACATCACCGAGATCGCTACACGGAATGTTCATCATACTCGCACACATAATGCTGCGTAAATGTCGGAGAACAATGTTCGCCAAATAATACTCGAAAGATCTGCTCATCTACCTACTTCTTTTCGCTAGTTGTAACAAACGTTAAAGACAGCATACCATTGAAAAGCGGTTAATGCAAGCAAATCTTGATATTTTTCAAATTTTCTTCAGCTTATGCTTTTCTCTATAAATTCTGTTGCTACTGTTTTCATTGTTTATGCGATGGATTTGGGTTTCAAAATAACCTGAAATACTCAAATCAATTAATCAAAGACTTCCGTACAGTATTTTTAAAAGGAATGGAGGTATGTCAAATCAGAATCATCGCGTAAACGAAAGAGTGTTGTAACAGGATACCGCCGCATCCAAACACACGTTCGCTATGTTCAGCGCTTCGATACTGCTGCCGTGGCTTTGTAGGGTATCAACTCGATATTGATTGCTGATGAACGGAATCGGAACGCTGCTGTTCATCCATAACGAGAGGCAGTCCCCTCGGCCTGCCTGGATCGAGTTTTGTGTTCCCATCACCCATCTTCATAACGGCAAATAAGAATCTGGGTGTCACACGCACTCGGCGGCTCGTAAAGTCTCAGGTACTAATATTCTGTGTAATCGCTCTGCTCATTAAGTTCGTAGGAACGAAGTGGATAGACGTGGTGTTGCCACCTGCTGCAATGGGCCCTGTAGTACCCCTCATAGGTCTCGAGCTTGTAGGCACAGCTGCCAAAACCGGCGCAATAGTGCCAAACCCCTGATAACGGATACACTTCCGATCCGGAACTAATCGCTATATTCTGCGATTACCTTGGTTTCGTGGCTATTCGGCGGAGTGGTGTTTAGAGGTTTTGCAAGCGCAATTGCAATATTGATATCCATAGTAGTAGGCTATCTATCGGCACTGGCCTTCGGGGTTGTGGATTTTTCCGCAATTTCAAGTGCAAGCGTGTTCAGCTTGCCGACGTTCATGCTGCTCTAAGTTCAACCTTCAGGCGATCTTGATATACTCCCTGCTACCCTCGTAGTATTATCGGAGTATATCGGTCACCCAGGTAGTAACCAGCGAAATCGTAGAAAAGGACCTGCTAAAGATCCGACTTCACCAAATCCATCCTGGCAGACGGTCATCTACAAACCATATCAGGACTCATGCGGTTTTCGGTACCGACCAACCACCTGCACGCAGTGAAAACATCGGCGTTATAGGCAACTGCAGAAGGTATATAGCGTATGGCAGTCGGAGGAGCTGCAGTATTCTCTAGTCAATACTTGCGTTCATGGGCATAGGCGTCCGCCTTGATTCAAAACCATACCATGCCGCTAATGGGCGGCGCTAAGCTTCTTACTATATGGAAAGGTGACTGGCATCCGGACTGAGGCTGTGGACGAAAAAGGTGATTACCAAGACCCCGAAAACCTTGCGCTCCTCCCTCTGCAGTATTTGTAACGGGCCTATCAGGAGCATATACATACAGCTCGGAGAAGTGGCTCACAGGAATGGTGTTGGCTTGCAATGGTGGGCATGGCGCTCGGTCTAATGACGCAGGTACATAGATAAGTTTCACCTTGCATAATGACCACGTGGACCCTAAGACATAGAGCTCAAGAACTTCCAAAAATAGCAAAACTTAAAATAAAGCTCTTTTAATGACATTTGACCTCTGTTGTGTAGCTCAAATAGGGGTCAATTATGCTTTTAGATCATAAAATATTTGACTATTTTAGAAACACGTGTCATGGTAAAACAATAGTTATCCTTGATAAAACATACACTTAATGATAGAATAAAGTTGTATGATGGTAATTATATGAGCGCATCACTTTCACGTTCCTGAAAAATGCCGATATTGCAGAAAGAGATGGATGCCCGGCGATCCACTCTAGAGCTAAGTACATAGCGGAGAATTATTTGGATGATGCCAGGCTGATAAACGATATTCGCGCGATGTATGGTTATACGGGATCTCTATGAAGGCACTGAAATTACAGTCCAGGCAAGCGGTATGGGTATTCCATCAATGGGAATTTACTCTTATGAGCTGTTTGAAGATCACGATGTAAAATATGCGATAAGAATAGGTACGGCAGGATCTATAAAAAGCGATGCAAAAGCTGTCTCAAATTGTATTTGCGACTTCAGCATCCACTCACATCAAATTATCAAAGTGAGTTCAAATAGACGGTCATTTGGCACCTGTCGCAGATATCTCACTTTTAACTGCAGCAATTGCAGTGGCTCAAAAAGACGGATTAAACTTTATGAGCGGGAACGTGCTTACAGAAGAATCTTTTTATAGTAGCAAAAGCTCTCACGAAAGATACAAGCACTGGAAGATTAGGGATATCTGCAATAGAAATGGAAACGGCAGCGCTGTATATAAACGCCGCCTCACCACGGAGTAAAGGCTCTGAGCATCGCTTACCATAACAGACAACATTGAAACCGGCGAAAAGTTATCAGTAAGTGAGAGAAACCGAGCTTGATAAAATGATCAAATTAGCTCTTCAACAATCCTCATCTATGTAGTAGAAAGGAAGGTATTCCATGATAGAAAAGAAGGAAATTTACGAATCTGGCGAAGATTATCTAGAGGCTATCTTGATGCTGAGCCAAACACTTGACAGAGTAAGGGCTATAGATATAGTCCACAAGCTCTGGGTATTCTTAAACCGAGCGTAAGCCATCGCTATGAAAAACCTTAAGGCAAAGGGCTTTGTGTGTAATGAGAAAACACCGCAACTCTCACCCCAAAAGGGGCTTTGAAGCAGCGAAAAATGTACGAAAGCATTAAAATGGGTGTCTGGGTTTTCAAACTCTAGGTGTGCCTGAAGATATCGCAACGAGTGATGCCTGCAAATTAGAGCACCATTTCAGCGATGAGAGACGTTCGAAACATCGCTGCAAAGTATTTTTCAAATACAGAAAATTAAAGAACTACATCGACTCATATTAATAGGATCATGGTAAGAACTACTCACCCTTTGATGTATGTCAATGGGTGAGTTTTTCAATTCAGGAGGAAATTTTGTTTATTATATTACTCATCTCAGTTTATACTGCTGTTCTTCGGAGCCGATTGGCTCGTAGAGGAAGCAAAGATATAGCAAACAGGCTGAACATCCCTACGATAGTAATAGGTCTCACGCGCTTGTATCCCTCGGGACTTCGCTCCCGAGGCGGCTGCGGAGCTTTACGGCATGCACTATGGAAAACAGTCAAATCTACCATCAAACTATACTGGGGTCTGACATCCTGGACCTCACGTAATCATTCGGTGCGGTGGCTTTGTTCCATCTATCAAGGCTCTGCCTGAAGATATTTCAAAAGCACAAAACGTGATATCCTAACCTCCGCCCCTCGCTGCAATCATACTTTCCACTGTTTGATGATCTTTGCGGGTTCTCAGTACTCACGCGAGCTCACAGCGCTCAGCCAATAATCACTCGCCGATATCTTATTAATAATCTATAGAGACAGCTAAGAACAATGAAAATACGGAGGATCACGAGGCTTACGCTGAGTAAAATCGCTGCTTCTCATATTGCTCGGGATAGTGAGCTGTAATACTGGGAGGGCAACTCGTAGTACAAAACAGCATCATCCTTGCTAAAATACTTAACATATCAGATACGATAATCGGCCCTACGATAGTAGCTCTCGGCACTTCCCTTCCTGAACTTACTACTTCAATAATCGCCACAAAGAAAGGCGAACATGGCATAGCTATAGGTAATGCAATAGGGTCTAATATAATAAACATTCTGTTGATACTCGGGGTATCTTCTATAATCTCCCCGCTGTCTATAAACGTCCACAACATCCAAGATGCGATAATATTCGCCTCTATAAATATAGTGATACTTCTGTCTGTACTCCTTAAAAAGCAATTAAAAGAGGACTTGGAATCGTCCCCTCTTCCTAACACATACATAGCCTACTCTTGCTATCCGCTAAACATCCGTTAGTATTACTTATTAAGATAAAGATATGTGCCTATTCAGCTGTTTATCGCTGTACTTATTATGACTAATGTAATCGGGCATTATACCTCACGCCGTGGATCTCTTCTTTCCCTTAGGCGATACATATTCAAGAGTAGTCAAATACAATGCTCCTCCGCTTTTTAAGAGGCAGTGTGTGAGTTGACGCTGCCTTTACCGTATGTCTTTCTCACAGACTTTTGCGGCGCCGTTTTCCTGAAAGTGATACCGCGAGATTTCTAGAAGGCTGGCGCTTATATTTATTCACTAAGATGACCACTCTTTGCATCTTTCTTTTACCCGCCCATATTCTGTATGAATCTTTCTTCCTTTGATTTATTGTAAACCTTGATGGCCGTCCCCTTATCTACAAACATGTTTCCTATCGCAAGCGCCGAATCCAAAAAGCCGCCACCGTTATACCTGAGATCTGAAAATATGTCTTTTAAATCCATTGTCCTTGTATTTTTATATTCCTTTTTAAACTCGGTTTGCTGTATTCACACTGAAACTCGTAATTTCTTATCTGAACGAGTTTCTTCTATACTATCCTTGAATATACCGTCTTTTTCCTTGATATCTCGCCTTACTATGGTACAGCTTTTTAAGTTTTCAGACTCTTTATCTTTATCACGAGCTTAACCTTGGTCCCAGCTTGCCCTTTATCAGCTCAACACGTCCTTTCCTTATTCTACATCTCCCTGCTCTACTTTTGTTGTAATCACATCTCCTTTTTAGCTCCCGCTTCCTCTGCAGCGACTTCTTCATGACACGCACTGCGTGTTCTATAGAGTCACGTGGACCTTTTCACACTATACCTATGCCTGAATATGACTTGTTATCTTTCAAAGGTACTCACTACTCCTTTTCCGTCCGTATATCTTGAATACTTGTCATCAGGCCCAGCACATATGCCTTGCAGACATCTTTTGACCTTCGTTTTTATCGTTCTTTAAAACTCGGAATCTATCTCCTTTTCTATCAAGCGCAAAGCTTCTCGCTTATACTGTCGCTCTACCCATGTGAAAAAGGCTTAAAATACAGCAAGCGTAAATACAGAACAAAACATTACGGATACCACCCTGCTACCTAAATCCCGTTAGCTAGACTATACTTCTTTCATAATTCCTCACTCCTAAATTGCTTTAAATTGTATCCGAAAACCGTTATTTGAGGGCTCAACTTTGCCTCTATACCTATTCACCCCAAACTTTCCTGTATATGAAATGTGTGTGCTCTTCTATCATATTTATAACCTCAACCGCAGCGTTAAAAGCACATACCATTCCAAGGTGTTTCCTGGCTGCTTTAGAGAAGAACTTTATGTGCTGCTGTCCTTCCCTAGATAAATCATGTTAAACAGCACCCACATCTTCTATTAAAAATCTGATATCTTCATTTTAACTTCCCGTATGGCTCAAGCATCTAAGCTCGCTTGCAGTTCTGAAATTCTTAGCGGATACATCCACCTTGAGGTCCTTACTTATAGTTCTTTTTCAGAATACCCGGATCTGCCTCCCACCATATCATCTACAGCCCTGTAAAACCTCTCTCTAAAAATGTTCTCCATCGCTAATTGCGAGCCTGCAAGCTGCGAGTGCCCTCCGAAGTTTACATAGATACTGCAAACACTCACAAAGCAATTGATAAAGGTCTGTGCCATCAGGGGCTCCTTCACGTCTAGCCTTAAGATATCCGTCTCCGGTATCCACCATAACTATAGCGCTACCTTGCGAAAATCTTCGCCTTTGATTTCCCTGACACTATCCTGCAACTTCCCGCTATGGATGTCGAGGCGAGGCAATATGGCATTCTTATCGGCGCGTTTTCCACCATTTTCTTTGGAACACTTCACCTCAGCCGTCTGCAATTCCGCTTTCGCTTCGTGTTGAGATTCACGAGATCCCTTGCAAGCTCATCGCTCTTCATCGTCGGTTATGAATAATTCGACGCCTATAAACGTTTTCACGACCTTCCTGCAGCGGCGTTATACACGGCGCTATGCTAAAGACACATCGTCGAGACTTTATTTCTCTATCTTCTGCAATCCCGACTCTCTAAGCAAACACCTAAGGCCCCAAATTCGGGTTTTTATTCATTAAAGATCCTTACTTCCATGTAAGTCCTATTTTCATCATACACGGGCATTATGTCACTATGGTGCCTATAGCCACTGCAGATCCAGTGTCTCAAGCAAAGAGCTCCAAGACTTTTATCGAGGTTTCCAGCTTTCTCTGCCATAACTGCCTGCGCACACTTAAAAGGCAACACCCGCAATTTGAGGCACAGCTGGTTGATTTCGGGTGCTTGGGACTCCGTTATCCCTGTCAATGACAGTGTTTATCAACAGATGTGATCTCGTAATAACCACGTCCATCCCGATGCTTTCTGCGTGTCCGCCTCTTCATATGGTGCTGCCGTCTGCGCTTATTGATTGGGTGGTACCTGTCTCCTTTGATAATGTGTACTTCTGTGCTTATGCACGTCCCTTCATCCGCATCCTCAGGCCTGGGATATAATATTCTACATCGCATCCTGCGAGCTTTTAAGAACAGAACGCATAATGCACGGTGGAAAGTATCCCATCCAGCATCGTGGTCGCCATATATTGTCTTTTCGTTGTTTTCACGCCTTCGCAATTCTACTCACCGCTTCATCGAGTGCTGTATGATTCATCGGCAGGATGAAGTAAGTTGCGAGTGGGTGAACTGTCTTCCGGATCTCAATGATATCTTTTCGGAGGCGAGGTATTCTTGAAAAACCTTGCTGTAAAGCCATTATATCTCCTACTCCTTTCAAAATCTCCTCGTGAAGCGCTATACTGCCCGTAGCACCTATACACATCCGAGAGCTATATCAATATCCATGCTAAAGCTTCCGCAGGGAACTCTACGAGGCACCATAGGCGTGAGATAATATCGTTACTAACGTTCTTTCCGATCGTGGAAACTATCTTAATATATGTGAACGTTGAAAGCTCTGCGGCGATGGCACCCGAAATAAGACCTATCAACATTCCTCGAGCAAAAACGGGTCACCCGGACAAAGCAGTTTGCTTAGCAACTCTACCACATGCTTCGTATGCTTATTTCATCCGAACGGGCAAGCCCGCGGCGTCAGCTTTTATGGTAGTTTGGAAACCACACCGCTATACAGATGAAAATCAAGAACAAATATTACCCATAACCAGAGCGGACCGTGGATGGGCCTCGTAGCCTTTATGGGTTTCTCCACCGTCTTTTCTAATACTTTATATCCTCAACACCTTCCGTCTTCTTTGCTTTTTCAGCTATCTTGTATCAGCTGTTTCCAAGCTTTGAGACTGATGTATAACGAAATTCGGAAGAGGATTTTCCCTTAAGATTATCGAGCGGGTAACCGCTGTTTTCCCACATCTTGCCCACGCTTAAGCGTAGCAGTGCCGCACTGCTTCCTTGGTTTTGGGCATGCAGCTCGTACGCCCTCACCCATATCTTCAGATGCAAAGGTATCCCTAACCTTATGCTGTTCTTGGCAGGATCATCCTTTGAGAGAAACTGTATTCTATCATAGTCTTTTATTCACCACTTCCGTAGCAGCGGTATTGATCTCACTATCGCTAAGAATGACAGGCTGAGTATAAACGTGGCTTGGTAATTGCGAGTGTGATGCTGTGCCATATTTTTATTCTGCCTATCTACTGCACAAAAGCCTGTTTTATCATATATATGGAAATCTACGCATCTTTGCCGACCCTTTCGTCTCTCTTCTGAGACCTTTTCACTTCTTCACGCTCTTCTTCCCGTAGTCGCCTTTCGCAAGTGCCATCTCATCAGAGAAGCACCTTCTCTCTTTCCTCGTGAGGGGGCTCTATCATGTCCACGCATCAGCAGATAATTTCCCACATAATCACGGATTATCTCTTGCCGCTATCTATTGCTACAACTCAGCATTCATCTTGTCTACAATATCCTTGGCATGGGTAACCATAACGATGGTAGTGCCGTTCATATTTAGTTGTTCAAGCAGGCGCATTATTTCCCAGGCTGTATTTGGATCCAGGTTACCGGTAGGCTCGTCTGCAATCAATATTGAAGGACCGTTTACTATAGCCCTTGCTATGGCTACACGTTGCTGCTCACCTGCAGAGAGCTCGCTCGGGTACTTCTTCGCCATGTTACTTATACCTACAAGACTTAGGACTTGAGGTACGGCAACAGCTATTTCTTTTTTCGATTTATGCAATATTTCCATGGCAAAGGCCACGTTTTCAAATACCGTCTTCTTTGGAAGAAAGCCTGAAATTCTGAAATACTATACCGAGTTCCTCCTGTGAATAGGTATCAACCTGCTTGGAAGCTTGGTTTACTTCCCTGCACCATGATAGAACCCTCATCCGGAACTATTTCGTATGCTGCGAGCTTTATGAAGGTACTCTTACCCGCTCCGCTGAGGGGCCCTAAGAAATACGAACTCACCTTGAGCTATGTCTATGGACACATCTTTGAAACTATGTTTTGTATCGTGTTTTCGTCACGTTTTTCTAAATGTATCATTTATTCATCTCGCTATAATTAAAATACAAGCGCAAAACGATGATACATCGGTTTGCGCTATTTCGATATCAAAATTGCTTCTTCTATCTGAGATAACTCATAGGGTTTACTGCGGTACCATTCTTACGCACCTCGAAATGACAGTGAGGACCCGTAGCTGCTCCGGTCATGCCGCTTAAAGGCAATACCTGTCCTTTGCTCACCATCTGACCTACCCTTACCTTGATGGAAGAGTTATGCGCATGAGGCTGTCGCCATACCGCCACCATGGTCTACTACTACAAGGTTTCCATAGCTTCCCATATATCCGGCACTTATTAGCCTACCTTTTTTAGATGCAACTATGCTTGACCCTGTGGGGCATGATATGTCGATTCCCAGATGGAAAGAGCCTACGCCTACCCCTGACCTCGGTCCATACGGAGAAGTGATTAGACGATGTCGGTACAGGCCATTGATACGGACCATGGAATTCACTTGGAATTGTTGTACCGCCACCACCTGATGGTGGATTCAAAATGCTTGCAAGCCTCTCGGAGTCGTCTCATCGCTTCCAAGTCTTCACCAATTTCTTATTCAACTTCGCCTGAGAGTTTTTCTTATCCGCCTCAGCCTTTTTGATCTGACTGCTGCCTTCTTTGCCTGAAGGTCTTTTTCTGCTCTGCGAATTAAGCTTCAACCTGTCAAGATCCGCCCTAGCTGAGTCTTTACTTCGTTTTCTCTATCCTCCAAGCTGTTTGAGCAAATCTTTATCACCTGAGTATATCCTCACTAGACCATATCGAAGTTCAATGAAATCGATATATCGCCCTGAACCAAAGCATCCACAAAACCTATAGAACCGCTTTTATACATGTTTTCTGAGCCTGCCGCCAAGATCACCTTCTGGTCTTCTACCTTTTTAATGGCATCATTCAAGGCCTTCTGGGCTTTCTTAATCTTCTTCTGAGTCTTTTCCCGATGTCATCATTTATATCGCTTATGCTGCCCTTTGTTACAGAAATCTTATCCGCTATCTTCTCCATGTGCTTGTATCGATTTTGCTCTACGTCTTCCGGCTGCGAGCCTTCTCTTTATAGACTTGATATTTTCTCATTTCTTCATCTTGTCTCTGATGGAGCTCTTGCTTCCCTCTTACAGGGTAGTGCCTGCAGAGCCACCATCACTAAGCGCCATAAACGCACTAACAGCAACTAAAATTTTCCCTAATCTTGTAAATAGCATACAACCTCGATACCGTTACAATTTACGTTAGAGATTCTAACACAGCAAATTAACATTGTCAGATCTAGCCATCGGCCCCATCCCAGAGCACTTCCAAACCAACTTTCAAAACCGAAAATGATAATATCCTGGGATATCACTAGTGAAAATGTCTACAAATTTAAAAGGTTGCAGTATACTACCTTATAAAAGAGATGTGTAGTATTGTCAGCTTGGAGTGAGAACTTACAATAAACAGAAACCTGGAGCGCAGTGGTAAACAACAGGTGACAGACATGTATTGTTTGAATTTTTATCGCTGTTCCATAAAGCTATAATTTCTGCAGCTCCTGCCAGGCATTATCTGTGGTGGAATATAGCGCGCATCGTACCTGCATCTGCGCCCAGCTGTTTTGCCTCATTCCATCTTTGTGCTTAGCCTCATGCTGAGCCTCAGTCTAAAAGCTTTTGTAGCAGCTTCTAATTCTCCTCCAGCTATCTTCTTAAGCACTGCTCCAATATCCTGAACCACGTTCTTACTGGTGCAACTTTCATTCCATATACCATACCTAATAATTCATAGTTTTCTCCGGCAAATATTGAACTGTATATATTTCCATAACACCCCTCCCTTTTTGTTCTGTAAATTGTAATGTTTTTAAGAACAAAAGTCAAAAGCTAATTGGGGGACTTTGCTAAATTGACATTATGTTTCTTGCGATTATGAAGTACACCATCAAACTCAGAGCATCCGCTATGGTGAGTGATTAGCAGGGATGCCATATGCGGGATCTACTTTTATCTTTATCGCAACCATAGGGAGGATTGCGCTACTATCTTCGCTATCATTACGGCACACACGAGTGTAGAGACTCACAACAAGCGCTACGTTCGATGGAATACCGTCCAGATATATTATCTTAACAAATCTTATAACTGCGAGTGCAGCCCGCAGACCATAGCAACTCTCACTTCCTTAAAGACGACCCTGTACCAATCCCTGCTCTTGATATCACCTCGTTGCAAGACCTCGAATAATCAGGTCGAACTCTGTGAACCTGAATTACCGCCCGTATCCATGAGCATCGGCTAACCCGATAAAAACGTTACATTCTGCAAAATGTTTTCGTAGTTATAAATTATCTTCTGAGTAATGGCAGCAGAGATCATCAATATGTAGCAAAAGTATCCTGTGTTTTGATAACGCAAAAATACCGGTCTCTAAATATGGCTTGTCAGTAGGCGTAGTCGCTGCCATTATCTGAAAGTCCTCCGTTACCTCTTCCTCTATTACATCTAAAATATCATCTACCGTAATCCACATGCCTACGATTCTCTCTCTTTCTGATCCACTATAGGAAAAGAGCCTCAAAACGAATACTTTTAAAGATATTCGCGCTTCGCCCTCCTTATCATCGGGGTATAGGCATATATCACATCTTCTCGCATGAGCTCGCCTACACGCTTGCTGTCATCTGCCACTATAAGATCACGAAGACTCAATATCCCCTCTAAAATCCTGTTTTCATCCGTTACATATAAAATGTATATCGTCTCACTCTCTGTATGCCTTCTCTCTTTATCTTATCTATAGCCGAAGATACGGTCATCTCTTTTTAAAGAAATATATTCTGTAGTCATGATAGAACCCGCCGATGAATCCGGATATTTTAAGCAGTTGGTTTATCATGCTTCTGTCGCTATGACCAGTATTCTCTAAAATACGGCTGACTACGCCTGAAGGCATTTCTTCAAGCAAGTCAACCGTATCATCTAAAAACATATCCTCTATAAGCTCTCGTATCTCAGTGTCTGTAGAAGCGTATATAATCGCCTCTTGCTGCTCCGGATCAAATTTCGCAAACACCTCAGCGGCAACATCCTTGGGTAGCATTCTATAAAGCGCAACGCCCGTCTGCGGATCGAGCCCGTCTATGAGATTTGCGATGTCGACAACGTTCAGGGTAGACAAAAAGTTTTTCGCCTCTCTAAAATTTCTTTCATCTATGAAGGCTTGGAACTTTCACGCCTTTCATCTGCCCTCTCCCCTCGTGTGTAAGTATATCTTCCATAGCAGCTTCCTATCGTTTTTATTTGTTTACTATCTTATATGTATCTCTGGCTATCATAAGCTCCTCGTTGGTAGGAATCAAGAAAATCTTAACTTTGGAGTCATCCCTTGAAATTTCCATTTCTTTACCTCTCACCTTGTTCTTAACAAGATCCAATTTTATCCCGAGATTTCCAAGATCATTACAAATTATATCTCTCATCGCTATATCATTTTCACCTACACCCGCTGTAAATACTACCGCATCCACACCGTTCATCTCTGCAATATAGGCTCCGATGTAAAACCTTACCTTATGCGCAAACACCTTTATAGCGAGGAGGGCTCTTTCGTTTCCTTCTTCCGCCGCCTTTTCAAGATCTCTAAAGTCGCTTGAAACACCTGATATTCCAAGTACACCGGACTTTTTGTTCAATATCTCATTCGCAACACCCTGTGCCAGACCTTCTTTCTGCCTGATGTAGGTTACGATGGCAGGGTCGATATCACCGCTTCGCGTACCCATAACAAGTCCCTCAAGAGGAGTGAAACCCATTGAAGTATCTATACATCACCTCTTTTTAATTGCAGATACGGATGCCCCGTTACCGAGGTGGCACGTAATTATCTTAAGATCATCAAGATTTACATTCATCATATATGCCGCACGCTCTGCAACGTACTTGTGGCTTGTTCCGTGAAAACCGTAGCGCCTTATGCCATACTTTTTATAATACTCATATGGAAGTGCATAGATGTATGATTCAGCAGGCATTGTCTGGTGGAATGCCGTATCAAACACCGCTACCATAGGAGTCTTCGGCATCAATTGCTTGCACGCTTCAATACCTAGTAAATTTGGCGGGTTATGTAATGGAGCAAGCTCTACGCACTCGTTCAGCACCTGCATTACCTTATCTGTTATAAGTACCGATTCTGAATACCTCTCACCTGCGTGTACCACTCTGTGCCCTACAGCTCCGATTTCATCCATGGATTCCACTACACCGTGATCCTTATCCGTTACCGCCTTAATTACGTTCTCGATAGCATCTTTGTGAGTTTCCATAGGAATTTCATTCACTACCTTATCAATCCCTATCTTCTCATGGGTGATCACAGAGCCCTCTATGCCAATTCTTTCTACAAGCCCCTTGGCAAGCAGATTTTCATTCACCATATCGAGCACCTGATACTTAAGTGACGAACTACCACAATTTACAACCAATACCTTCATTTTTTCCTCCAACCTATCCAACAAACGGTTTTTGCATATATTCCATGGTTTTATAAAGACCACGTGCCGGCTCGAGCTCATAAAGCTCTAGTTGCCAATATATCGTATTTTGTTACAGGAAATAGTTTCTCATCTTCATTCTCACATTTTTTTTGCCCTACAACCCGTATCTTCCCTGTCTTATGTATCCTTTTAAGTAATTTCGCTCCGTCTTCATTAAAGGCGAGCGGTCTTGCGTAGAGAATATCATTTTCAATTATCTTCTTTATCTCATCTCTTCTAAGCCCTATTATGTAAAATAAAAGAGCCCTTCGTATCCTTGCCTTCGTATACCTTTTAGAGGAAGCACCCTGAACAAATTCTTCCATATCTATGGATTTTTTAAGAAAGTCGGAAAGCCTGTTTTCAAGACCTTCAGAAACTTCATAAATGTCTTTCATGCTCAAAACGCCTTCTGTAATCAGCTTAAATCTTTGCTGAGCAGGAACAATTTATCGTCCATGGCTTTTATCATATCACATGTGCCCGTTCTTTACTATACTCTGCGCTAACAAAAGCCTTTAAATGCTCAATTACCTTTGCAGGTACAAGCTTTGCCATATCATCATCAAAGGTGCCGTTTTTTACACAATTTCTTATTTCGCTCGCAGTCGCAAGGTGGTCTCCCGTCCTTCTTGCTATTGGAAAGATCTCCATTTCGCCATGCCTTCTCATCAATGCTTTTTATATATTCTATAGCTAGGATATCATTCGGATTTTTAAGCTCAGATGTTTCCCTTCCGAGAAGTTTCTTCTACCGCAGCCTGCCTTGCCGCTGCAAAAGAATTCCCCGCATCCATATTTCTTTTTATGTAAGCATCCAGCCTCGTATCCTCACACAAAACCTCTGCTATCTCTGTAAGATTTCGGGTGCGAGCCGTTTCAGATCCGAAACATATCCTATCGACAATGCCCAAACCTTCAAGTATCCCTACTCCGCCGGATGCAAATATTTCAGCGCTGCTGGTAGCGTACACAAACGGAAGCTCTATAACCAAATCTACGCCTGCCCTTACAGCAAGCTCCGCTCGCTTCCACTTGTTTAAAAAAGCTGCTTCTCCCCTTTGCGTAAAATTCCCGGACATCACAGCCACAACCTTGGTATTTTCATATCTTTCTTTTATGATCGACAGCTGCTTCGCATGCCCGTTATGAAAAAATTATATTCGGCTATGATCCCCGTTACATCGCTTGATATCAATATATATCTCCGGGTGCGTTACTATTGCTCTGATCTACTTCGCTGTTCATAAACTCCATCTGCTTTACTTCCTGAATGTTTTGATTCATGATGGCATCAGCCTGACCGAATGCATTTTCAATGCTTGCATACATCCCGTTTAGTTGATCTTCTTTCACCTTATTCAATCGGTTTTGCATATCCTGCATTACACCTTCTATGTATTTATACGTGCTGAACTTCAAAAAGTGGACTTGTTTTCAGCTTCTTGCACTATCGCCGCAGCCCTCTCCTTTGCCTTCATTGTGATGTCATTCATCTCCACAAGCTCTGCTGCCTTGATTTCCGCATCCCTGATGATTTTTTCGTAGCTCGTTTGAGCTTCTTTTTATAAGCCTTTCGCTCTCTTCCTTTATCCAAGTCGCATCCTTGATTTCCTCAGGAACTTGTTTTTTTATTTGCTCTATAAGCTGCCCTATTTCTTCAGGGTCAACTAAAATTTTTTGGCTGAACGGTGCCGTTTTTGCTTCATCGATCAGCTCTTCAAGCGTTTCTAAACTACTCAGCAGTTTCATACTTACCTCCCTGTTTTTTTCTTATTTTCCTTCTTCTTATTATCTAAATATTCCAAAACACATTTAGGCACCAAATCACCCACATCTCCACCTAAATCATGTACTTCCTTTATCATACTGGAGCTTACAAATGAAAATTTAGGGTCTGTCATCAAAAACACGATTTCGACATTATCACTGAAAAGAGAGGCATTCATCTGCGCCATCTGTATCTCACTATCAAAGTCCGAAGTGGTGCGAAGCCCTCGTATAACTACATTAAACCCGTGAGAATTCACATAGTCTGCAAGTAATCCTTCGAAGATATCGACACTTACGTTTTTGAGCGGAGCTACCGCCTTTTCTATCAGTTGCTTTCTTTCTTCAGGCAAAAAGCATGGCGGACTTATTAAGTTTCTAATTATGCCTACCACGGCTCCTTGTGTGGTTTCGAAGCTCGCTTTATAAGATCCAGATGTCCGATTGTTATAGGATCGAATGAACCCGCATACAATGCCTTGGTTTCCATATGCCTTCTCCCTCTGCTTCACATCTTTTAAGCATTATAACATAATTGCCATATTGTTTTTTCGTTTGTTACATTCAAAAATTAAAAGTGCAATTATAAGTTCACTCCTAGGATTGTTATAGCGGTATTCCCATATCGTTTTTCTCTGAACACACTGAGCTTTTTCATATTCCGGCACAACTACCCGTCTATCATGTTCCAATACAAACAAAGTATCCGAATTATAATGCAAACTCGATAATATAAGCCTCATAGGCTCATCAAGTGCATTCTCTGAATATGGCGGATCCAAAAAGTATATGTCCACATCGGTGCCCGTTTTATCTATAGCACTTCTATAGTCACCTCTATGGAGCTCTGCCGATGAATCTGCGCCTACGGATTTAATATTGGCCGCCAGAATCTTCTGCATTGAGATATTATTTTCAGAAAAAACACAGTTTGCGGCACCCCTGCTTAAAAGCCTCAAGACCCATAGCTCCGGTCCCCGCAAAAAGATCTGCGACCTTTGCGCCTTCTATATAATTTTGAAGCATGGAAAACACGGCTTCCCTCACCTTTTCGCTCGTAGGCCTTGCCTCTCTTGCTTTAGGAACCTCCAGCTTTCTGCCTTTGTATCTACCCTGCAATTATCCTCATCGCTTGCCTCTTCTTATTTGGCGGACATCAATTTATCATAATGATTTTTCACTATTATTTTCGAACGTATCCCCACTACCACAATGTTTACGCTCATCACGTGCACGGAGGTATACTTTATTAAATCCTCTTCTATTTTTGATGCCCTAAACAGATTCATGGATATACTACCTGGTATGCGAGCACCATACACTCTCATCGAATCCTAAGGAGTCTTTTTGATGTCTATGGATCTATGCATCCGGGTATTTTTAAACATGCCGAAATCCAGCAACTTACCTTGCTGTTTGAAACTCATCTCTCCGCCTAAGGATTCTATGCTGTCCTTTACGATCTGCGCAGAACATCCGCACTGATCGTAACCTCCCCTATCCGTATCTATCTTTAAATTCGCCATAATACGCCTCACTGCCGTTTCGTAGTTTTCTAAAATTATTTCGCAAATCCTACTAAACCGGGAATTATAATGTCCTAGTATACCCACAACGGCAACAATGACCAAAAACTTCAACACTATTCTATAAACATATAAAAAACTGACCTGTTAAGCTAGACTTTAAATCTAACTTTTTCGGTCAGTTTATTAAACAGTTTCTTCACATGAGTTTATTACTTTGCCGTTTTTGCCCTTATCGCAAAAGCGCTGTAAAATGCTTCCTTATTGTTTATTGCAAGCTCTGAAAAGCATCTTCCTGTTCACCTCTACTCCGGATTTTTTTAAGTCCGTTTATTAATTTGCTGTAGATAATCCGTTTAACCTTGCTGCTGCATTTATTCTGGTGATCCAAAAGCTTTCTGAAATCACGCTTTCTATGCTTTCTTCCCTATAAGCCTCTCTGAGTGCTCTCATCACGGCAGTATTCGCCGCCCTGAATACATTTTTCTTTGTTCCGTAGAATCCCTTTGCCTGCTTTAATATTTTTTATGTCTAGCATGTGCAGTTACACCTTTTTAATCCTTGCCATTTTTTACCTCCTATTTACCTAATGCTGCCTTGATACGTCTTTCATCTGCTGATGTAAGCACAGCTGCCTTTCTGAAATTCCTCTTTCTCTTTTGAGATTTCTTAGTTAAAATATGGCTTTTAAACGCCTTTTCCTCTTTTTAAAGCTTCCCTTTTCCTGTAAGTTTGAACCTCTTTGCCTGCACCCTTGTAGGGTCTTCATCTTGCATCCCATTATATCCTCCTCTTCTCAGTATAAACACGGTTATCTATTCACTTCTCGGCATCAGCATCATAACCAATGCTCTGCCATCCATCGTCGGTTTTTTCTCTATCTCGCCAAATTCTTCAGCTTTCTTTGCGAATTTCTCAAGCACCGCATAGGCTACTTCTTTATGACTTCTCTCTCTACCTCTAAACCTAAGCGTCACCTTTACCTTGTCGCCCGCCTCTAAAAACTTACACGCCCGTTTTGCTTTAACATCTATATCATGCTCTTCTATTGCGGCGCTCAGGCGAATTTCTTTTACCTGTATGGTCTTCTGTTTTTTTCTTGCTTCTTTTTCTCTTTTTTTGTTGGTCGTATTTGAATTTTCCATAATCAAGAATTTTGCATACAGGGGGCTTTGCATTCGGAGAAACATTTACAAGATCCAATCCCTTCTCTTCTGCGATGTCAAGGGCTTCTTCCCGTTGCATTATACCAAGCTGTTCGCCATTTTCGTCTATTACCCTTACCTCTGTAGCCTTAATTTCTTCATTAATCCACACCTTATTTGCGATGTCGCACCTCCTTCTAAACACAAAAAAACGCACTCACGTGCGCTAAAATAATTGCAACTTGCAAGTATTTACCCGAAGACCTCAGCCTACAAAGGGTGAAAGCACACGCCTTACTTCTTTAACTAAACTGTGCCTAAGCACTCCAATATACTACCATAACTTGCATCGCTATGCAAATATTCCTATTTAGAATTCATAAATTAGGCTTCTCCTTATGTAGCAATGACAACATCAGTACCCTGATTTCTCTTACACAGAACATTCAAGGCGTTTACATCTACATAATTATCAACTAAAATTATTTTTTTCTTCACCTCCATAAGGTGACTTTCATATATATTACAAACTCCATATGTTACAATAAATACAGATTGAGTAGTGTAATTTAACCGACAAAGGAATGATGTGCCATGCTGACAAAACATGATAGATGAAAAGCGTATAGATCTGGATATACTGGATACCTATCTCGGGAAGAATTATTGCGTGTTTGACATTGAAACCACGGGTTTTTCAAGGAGCAACGATATCATAACACTGGCCTGCATGCTGGTATGTAAAGAAGATGAACTTAGTATGATTCAATACTTTTGCAGAGTCACCCGGAGAAGAATCCATAATAATTGAAAAAACCATACCTGTACTCACAAATTGCGATGCCGTGTTTACATATAACGGCAGAGCCTTTGACATACCTTTCTTCATAGAACGTGCTAAAAGGACAGCTGTGGCATACAAAAATACCGCCTCGCACGACATCTGCAATATAGACTCTATTGCGTCTTTTTCAAAACCACCCCACTCACCAGAACTTAAAAGCTATAGGCAGAGGAATATCGAAGATTTTTCGAATTGCTCCGAATAGAAAAGACGAAATCTCAAGCGCAGACAATATAACCCTATATAAAGAATATCTATACAGCAAGAACAAGAACATTGCGGACAAGCTGATGCTCCACAACTACGACGATGTAAGACAGCTTCATAGATTAGCTGATAAAGCAAGTGAAGCGGACTTCGATAAATTTATCTTTAACGAAAACATAAGCTATAACAACGAAGGCGCAAGCTTTTGCATTGAAAAATAACTGTAGATAACAGCAACATCATCATAAAAGGCAAGCAAAAAGCATAAACGCCATGCGCACTTTTCAGATTCATGCTCTAACTATAAAATCGCAGCTCCCATCAACTATAAATTTTCAAAGGAAGATGAAAGCTTTCGCATTCAAATAGGCATGCGAGATGCCTTAGGACAATTCAAATACATTGATCCTGCAGCATTTTTAGATAGCAATGATTTAAATAAAATACGAGATAAACTGCACCTCATAGACGGGCTGATGCCTGTAACGATCTATAATAAAAATAGAATATAGAAATTTAAACCTCTTCGCTAAAACCATTGTTTCAAAATCTCATTTCTAAACTTACGACCTAAATTAAAAGTTTATCGACAGCTATTACTGTGCCGCTCTTACTTGGAGCTACCACAACATAAAACTAAATTGAAAGTTTGTCCACAGAAATATATTTTTATTATGGTAAAATACGATTGAAATCCACATTAATTAAATATGAGCACCATCAAAAAGGAGAAAATATGAATTACGAAAAAGATTAAAAACGAGAGCTTTGAGCTTGCACAAACAACAGCCGATGAAGAAACGCCGCTTTAAAAATTTAACGAATCTACTTAAGACACATGAAAAAGAAATAATAGAAGCAAATAACAAGGATATACAGATGGCTGAAAAGAACAGCCTCTCACCTCAGATAATATCAAGATTGAAAATTTCAAGGTAATAAATTAAAGGATGCAATAAAGGGCATAGAAGATGTAATATCATTTGAGGATCCGCTATTTAAAACCACACTTAAGCGAAAGCTCGCTGACACTCTAACGCTAAAGAGAATCACCTGCCCTATAGGCGTGATAGGCGTAATCTTTGAATCCAGACCGGACGCCATGGTGCAGATCGCAGCGCTGTGCATCAAAAGTGGTAATGCGGTGGTTCTCAAAGGCGGAAGCGAAGCTAAAAACAGTAATATCCTATTGGCATCTCTCATTAAAGAAGCCGGTAAAGAGGCTGGCTTTGGCGATAACTTCATAAATCTTCTGGAATACAGGAGCGATGTAGGCGAACTTCTAAAAATGCATAACTACGTGGATCTCATAATCCCTAGAGGTTCCAATGAATTCGTATCATACATAATGGAAAATTCTAAAATTCCCGTGATGGGACATTCTGACGGCGTTTGCAATATCTACGTCGATAGCGATGCAGACATAAAAAAGGCAGTAGACATAATCATAGATAGCAAGACGCAATACGTATCTGCGTGCAATGCGGCTGAAAACCTATTGGTTCACGGAAAAATAGCAACAAGATTATTGCCTGAACTGCAAAAACTTCAGCCACAAGCATTAAACTTCTCGGAACGAAGGAAGTACAAAACATAATAGAGTGCGAAACCGCTGCCGATGATGACTTCCGTACGGAATATCTGGACTATATACTCTCGGCAAAGATAGTTCCTTCAATTGATGTAGCTATAAAAGAAATAAACGAAAACAGTTCACACCACACCGATTGCATAATATCTAATAATGAGCAAAGCATAGATAAATTTACACGTGCAATAGATTCAGCTGATGTTTTTCAAACTGTTCCATCGGTTTTGCAGACGGATACAGATTTGGATTCAGGGGCTGAAGTAGGAATAAGCACAGGAAACTGCACGCAAGAGGTCCTGTAGGACTCGAAGGTCTCATAACCTATAAATACACGCTATCAGGAAACGGCGACATAGTAAAACCATATGCCGAGCAAGAAAAACATTTAATTTCGTGGATTTATAGATGACATTGTAACCCAAAATCACGTAACCTTCATCCCCTAGGGAGTAGAATCCATTCGTCTTATTTAATGATTAGCAGGTAACATTGTAACCAAATTACCTAAAGGCAGATTTTATATGCTTGATTCAGTAAATTTATAAATAATGCTATAAACGTATCATGGATTTTTAAAAAAACGATTTAAGTTCAGAAGATTTCGGATCTTCAAATATTTCATTGGCGCTCCTTCTTCTAAAATTCTTCCTTCCGACATAAACAGTACTCTATCGGATACCTCCCTTGCAAAACCCATTTCGTGCGTGACTACGAGCATGCTCATATGCTTTTCAGCAAGCTTTTTCATAACGGTGAGCACCTCACCTGTTATCTCAGGGTCAAGGGCGGATGTAGCCTCATCAAAAAGCATTATTTCAGGATCCATGGCAAGAGCTCTGGCTATTGCTATACGCTGTTTTTGCCCGCCTGATATCTGACTCGGATACTTGTTCGCCTGATCCAAAAGACCTACAAGGCTCAGCAGCTTGTCCGCTTTGCTCTTTGCCTCCGCTTTACTTCTTTTAAGCACTTTTATCTGCGCATAGGTAATATTTTGCAGGCACGTCATATGAGGGGAAGAGATTAAAGTGCTGGAATACCATACCTACCCGTCCTTCATATTCGATAATTCCCGAAGTAGGCTTTACCAAGCCGTTAATACACCTAAGCATGGTGCTCTTCCCGCTCCCTGAAGACCCTATCACAGCTATAATCTCGCCTTTATCCATCGCGAGATTTACATTTTTAAGGACTTCATGATTTCCGAAGGATTTTGTGAGGTTTTCTATCTTTAGTATCAATCTAATTCTCCTCTCTCTGAACATGCCTTGAAAATCTTTTTTCTATGCGCTTTGCGATAATCGTAGTGATACCCGTAAGTATTAAATATATACGGCTGCATATAAGAAGATCTTGATATCCGAATTTCGGCTGACAACGGCTAGTGATACCTTCATTATATCCATCAATGTGATTGCGGAAGCGAGTGCGGTATCCTTTATCAATACGATTGCCTCGTTTGCTATAGGAGGTAACATCGCCTTCATTGCCTGAGGGAGAATAATATCTTTCATAGTTCTCCACCTCGGTACTCCAAGAGCAAATGCCGCCTCATACTGTCCCTTGTCTATACTGTTTATGCCTCCCCTGTAAATCTCGGCAAAGTAAGCTGCATAATTAAGCACGAACGCAAACGCCGCCGTCTCAAACTCATCCACCTGTATACCGAGATACATGGGAAATAAGTAATAGAAAAACCACAATTGCAATAACAGCGGTGTGCCCCTGAATATAAGCACGTAACACTCGCACAAATACTTAATCGGCTTTATCCTACTCCGTACACCTAGGGCAAACGGAATACCGAGCGGCAGTGCAAAAACAAGTGTAATCACACATAACAAAACCGTAATTTTAGCCCTTCTAAAGAAGGCATATATTCGTGAAATTTTCAAGCATCCGCTTTTCCTTTTTCCGTCATATGCTGTTATTAGTTCTTTTTAAATATAACTAAATTCTTTCCAAACCATTTTTCACTTATTTCTTTAGCCTTGCAGTTATCAGTATAGCTTTAATGCTTTCACTTTACCTTATCTCTAAGAGCCGTATCTTCTTTTTCTGAAACCCTATCGCATATGCATCCTGTCCCAAAGCGTATTTTGCAAATGGTAGCTTTTTCTTTAAAATTCTTATTCTTATATGCTCCAAGCACCTGATCTATCGCTAATTACATCTACCCTTCCGGATTTAAGAGCGTTTATGGCATCGTCATGTAGGATATTCCTTTACCTTCTTCATGAAATTCTTTGCATTCTTTTTGTGCCTTTTAGCATTTCAGCCCAGCTGAATCTTCCTGAGTACCTATATTGTATTTCTCAAGATCCTTTGCCGACTTTATGTTTACCTTATTATTAGATGTCATAAGTATAATTTTTATTATCAAGGTATTTATTTGAAAGTGACATAGCCTTCTCTCTTTCAGGAGTTACTGACATACCGTTCCAAACGCAATCTATCTTCTTTGACTTCAGCTCAAGATCCTTCGCCTTCCACTGTATAGGCTTAAACTCCACTTCAAGCTTCATCTGCTTCGCCACTTCAGTTGCAAGATCTATATCAAAAGCCCACCAATTTATTTTTCTTATCTCTAAAAGCCCATAGGTGCAAACGTATCGTCAAGCCCGACTACGAGCTTACCTTCCTTCGCATTCCCAAGGCCACCGTCCTTTTTCTCTTCTTCCTTTTTACAACCTGCAAGCCCCACACGCTCTACAGCCAATATCATTGCCATTACGATGGTTAGAATCCGCTTCATAATTTCCTCCTTCATTGAAATTAAATTATTTATTCATTATATTAAACATTCCCATAGCTGTCAACCGTGCTATCCTTTCGGCTTATTCGTTATGGAAATATTATCGCCCAATGTCTCGTCTATAAACGCATCCAACTTCTTCCTATACTTCATTCCTATGAAAAACAATATTATGCTGATTACACCTATCACTACAACGAGGTAGTATCTCTTACTGTCTAAAAATGTTCCTATGAGTATACTGCCTATCATTGCAGGTGTCCTCGCTATGGTCGCAGAAATTAGAAAAGCACTGAGTCTTAAATTCGATATGCCCGCAACATAATTTATCAGGTCCTTAGGAAATCCCGGAAGCAGATATAATATAAACACTATTCTGAGAGATTTTTTCGCTCCCAGTCTATCCACATACTTATCTATCATCCCCCCGGGCACGATAATCCTAAGTCCGTCATACCCAAGAGCTCTACCGATGGCAAAAGCAATGGTTTCACCTATCACAGCACCCACAACAGAGAATACTATTGACACCCCCAGTCCGTAAATATAACCCGTGGCCATCTGTATTCCCTGCCCCGGTATAAATGCTATTATTATCTGTATGATCTGAGCGGATAGCACCACCAACGGTCCGTTGAAGCTGTGCCTCACAACTTCCTTGAATTCATCGACGTCCTTTAGCATGGTGAGCCAGTCTTTATGATATACATACATGTAAAAAGGAATGCCCAAAATGATACCCGCTAAGACCAACAGTTTAATGACCGCCAGCACCTTCGGCAGGGTTTTCTTCACCTTCTCGTTCGATTATCTCTTTCTTTTTCATAATATTACCGCTTCATAAAACAAATAAGGCACCCTTAAACAAAAGTGGTGCCTTGTCTGAGTTAGATTTTTGGCTCCAAGGGTGGGACTCGAACCCACAGCCTATCGGTTAACAGCCGAGTGCTCCACCATTGAGCTACCTTGGAACAACAGTGTTATTTTACATTACTGCTGCAAGTCTTGTCAATAAAAATTCTCAGACATTCTCATTCAAAAATGTTTTTCAAAAATTTTTGGAGCGAATGACGAGAATCGAACTCGCGCTGTCGGCTTGGGAAGCCGATGTTCTACCATTAAACTACATTCGCACGCCTGTCTAGCATTTTACCACTATCACAAACTCGGTGCAAACCTCTGCTTCCTGCTTTTAAGCAATATCCTCCTCTGCAAACCGGTGTTCGATACGGCATCCAGATAGTAATCGCTTATCCCACCCGAGATATGTTATAATATCCTGCGGATGCGATCATAGCCGCAGTGTCCGTGCACATGCCAAGCCCCGGAAGATACACTTCAAAGCCCTGCGCTTCCCCCTCCTCTTTAAATTTATTCCTTATCAAACTGTTTGCCGCAACTCCTCCTGCAAGAACTATCTTCTTTCTGTTGCGCCTCTTAGCTATATCCATCGTTTTTAACGAGTACATCAGTTACGGCTTCGTGAAATCCAAGCGCAATCGCTTCCTTATCGATAGGATCATCTTTGTTCGCCCGTATATGATTCATAACCCCCGTTTTAATCCCGCTAAAACTGAAATGCGGGCTTCCCTTCTCAAGGTACGTCCTTTTAAAATATACAGGTGATACATCGTTTTTTATTGCACTCCTTGCAAGTTCATCCATGTCTTTACCGGCAGGATAGGTAAGTCCCAATAATATACCTACCTTATCAAAGGCCTCTCCCGCAGCATCGTCAAGCGTTTGTCCTATTACTTCGTGCTCATTATAATCTTTAACATCGATCACACTCGTATGTCCGCCTGAGATCACAAGCGATATAAACGGCGGTTCCAATTCTCCGTGATCTAAATAATTTGCAGCGATATGTCCTGCTATATGATGTACTCCTACCAGAGGTTTTGATAACGCATAGGCCATGGTTTTGGCGGTGGCTACACCCACAACAAGCGCCCCGATGAGTCCCGGTGTTGATGTTACAGCTATAACATCTATATCTTCCTTATGAAGGCCTGCATCTAAAATCGCCTTGTCCACTACATCATTGATTTTTTCCAAGTGATTTCGTGAGGCTATCTCAGGTACCACTCCGCCGTATTCTCTATGTATGTGCATCTGCGTAAATATGGCGTTTGACAGTACTTCCCGCCCGTTTCTGACAATGCTGCATGCCGTTTCATCGCAGCTTGTCTCTATCACTAACACTTTACGTCCCTATGCGTATAAACCGTCACTTTTAATTCACCGAAATCCTTCTTCATGACAAAACAATCTTCACCGTTCTTATAATATGCCTTACGCCTTCCTGTGTTTATAAAACCGTTAGATGCATAAAGTTTATTTGCGGGAACATTTCCGGCTTTCACCTCAAAGATACACTCTCCGCTTTCAGAAACCTCAGCACGTCCATCAGCAGTAACCAGCATGATTCTTCCAAGACCCAAATTTTGCCTGTTCTTCGCTATACATATTCTCTCAATTTCCGCATCCCCATGCACCAAGGTAAGCGTTGCAAAGCCTATGGGTTCAGCTTTCGTTATATTTTCACCTCCGATATATACGGCATTGCTCTTCTCTTCCTTCATAACCAAGGTAAACCTTATAGCCTTATCTGATGTTGCCTTCTTAAGCTCTTCTAAATATCCATACATATCTTTTTCAAGATCACTCTTGGAATAGCCCTTACTAAAGACCGTATTTATATAATGCTTATTCTCATCACAAGCGGAAAACTTAAATTCACTTCCCTCTTTCTTTGCACCTGATCCGGCATCAAAAAGTTCGCCCTCCATAGATGAAATCATAAGATTATCTTGTTCATTCCGAGGCGCTATATATATCTTTCCTGCCTCCCCTTTTTATAAGCGATTTTTCAGCTTCCGCTATCCTTGAGTATATAGGCAACACATCATCATACTTAACAGCTATGCCATTGGACAACAGCTCACTCATTTCCCGTGTCCCTGCCAAAGCGCATGCCGCCTTAAGCACTCTTTTACTATTTGGTTCTCTCAAAATTTTCATCATAGGAAAAACGCTAAATCCATTACTTTCTTCTTCGATCAATGCCTTTTTCTTTTTGGGCTACATCCCTATAAAAACAACTCTCTTATTCTTTTGCGTTTGTACGTACTCCGCTATTTTAAAAATGAACTCCTTAACGCCGTATTGATCTCGCTTTACCAATGCTACCGGCTCGAAATCCTCAAACCCGTAGCAAGCAGCATATGCCGTATCATTTCTCGCATCTATCATCGGACATATTAAATCCGACTTTAAACCGTCACAATATGCAAGTGATATGAGTGATTCTACAGGGCATCACCGGTACATCAAGCATCTGAGAAAAAGCTCTTGCCGTGGATACGCCTATCCTGGTACCTACAAACGAACCCGGACCTATATCTACAGCTATGAGATCTACAGCTCCGGGAGATGATAAAACCTCATTGATCATAGGTATCAGATTTTTCATGTGGTCGAAGTTTTCGCAAACTTCTTTGCTTTTTATGCCTGTATCCGATTTATAGCTTACCGATGGATATTTAGATGTAGTACTTATTGCCAATATCACGCAACTGCACTAATCCTTTCATTATCATCATCTGAATATTTCATTTCCAGATAAATAGCATCACTTGGCGAGCATCCTCTATTTTTCCGCCCACTCTATTATGGAAATGCTTTCATCGTTAAAATACTCATCTCCTCCAATATCATAAAATTCATCACTACCATGTAGCCTATATACATCGAAATGATTTATGATGCATACATCGCCTCTATAAGTATTCACTATTGAATAGGTAGGGCTCACAACGGCTTCATCAACGCCGAGTGTGCTTAAAAGCGCCTTTGTAAATGTAGTCTTTCCTGCACCGAGATCACCCTTAAGCGCTACTACATCTCCAATAACTAATTGCTTTGAAATATCTGATGCCAAATTTTGAGTATCAGCCACCCCTTTAAGAATCAATTCATCTTTGCCGTGAAAACAATTCTTTCTTATCTCTTCCGTTCTCATTCCATCCAGCCTTGTAATCTACACAGCAAGTTCATATATGGCTTCTGCATACATCTTAGTAGCAAGCATTAATTTTTCTATATCCACATACTCGTTCGGTTGGTGCTCCGTTTCTTCCGCTCCCGGAAAATTTGCCCCGAATGCAAGGATATTATCCGTGCACCTTGCATAGGTACCTCCACCTATGACTAGGCTTTCACTTTTTGTATCTTCCGTATTTCTTCTATACACGTCCATAAACAGCTTAACAAGCGAATGATCCGCTTCATAATATATCGGCTTTTGAGTTTTTCCCTTTATAATCCCTACACTGCTATGGTTTTTACCGTGTTTTCCATTTTATCGAATACGTCTTCCTCGGTTTTAGTAACGGGATATCTGATGTTTATGGATAAAATTGCCTCTTCCATGCTAATTTCACACATGCCTACATTTAAAACGAGCTCTCCGCTTTCATCGTCCTTCATTGATATTCCCAGACTCTCCCGTTAAGTTCATATCCGATATGTCTATTAAAGAACTTTACAAATTCGCTTTGATCCACGGCATCAGGGACACCTCAGAAAGAAATTTCATCATATGCGCTATGGCATTTTCTCCGGCCGCAGGATTTGATCCGTGTGCCGATACCCCCTTAGTAGTGACTATCAACGATGTTCCCTGTTTTTTTGCACTGATTTCTATTCCCTTGAGATTTAAAACGCATTTACCATATCTATAACTTCAGCATATCTGTCACGGTTCTTACATCTGAGCACCGCCCTGCAGCTATCAGCTACCATGTTTGGTGCGGAACCACCTGAAAGCTTTGAAATCATTAGGCCGGAATTATTTCCCTTAGTGAATTTTTTTGCAAGCTTACACACGATAATGCCTTTTTCACCTCGTATGACGGGGAACATGGCATCAGGTGTAAATCCTACATCGGGCTTCCTTTCAGTTTCAAAATATCTATCCATACCCTTCCACTCAACTTCTTCATCCAGACCAATTATAAGTCTTATAAGTTTATCGGGCTTAAACCCCATGTCCTTTAACACCTTCATAGCGTACCAGAGCCGCCACCATGGGACCCTTATCGTCAATGGCTCCTCTTCCATATAGTCTGCCATTTAAAACCGTCGGATTAAAAGCTCCGTTATCCCAGCCGGCACCTGCAGGTACCACATCTAAATGTCCTATTATGCAGGCCATCTCTTCTCCGCTTCCAAACTCTACGTGCCCACCGTATTCATCTACGTTTTTCACAGCAAAGCCCATGTTCTCTGCTGTTTTTAAAAATGTATAAAGGCTTCGTGCACCTTAATCCCGAATGGATATTCCCCCGCTTCGTAAGAAACAACAGATGGAATGGCTATCTGCTCTTTTAACGTTTCAATTAAAACGGGCTGAATCGCATCAACCCGTTCACTGATTTCTTTTCTAATTTCAAGGTCCAACACCGTTTTCTCCTAGTTAACCGTTTCTACACCCTTGATATCAGGGAAACTTTCTCTAAGAGCCTTTCTATAAAGCCCTTTCACAGTCATTTTGTGACATAGGGCATCCCAACAATGTCCCTGTAACTTTACCTTTACAACCTTGTCGTCTGTAAAATCTACAAAATTCCACATCTCCGCCGTCCATCTGTAATGCAGGTCGTACTTTCTCCAGTGCTGCCTTTATCTCTTCCTTCATAATTACCTCCCATAAACTTTTAATATGGATTGACACCTATTTCTTTCCCTGCCAATTCTCTGTTTAAACATCTTTTTATCTCTTGCCCGATGCCTTGAGTACATCCTTGATTTTATGTTTTACCATCTGCTTTATAGCGCTTCTGGCAGGTCCTAAGTACTTTCTCGGATCAAATTCCGCCGGATTTTCTACCATGAATTTTCTGATTTCCGCTGTCATTGCAAGCCTAAGATCTGTATCGATGTTCACCTTACATACGCCATGCTTTACCGCCTCTGTAATCATATCCTCAGGCACTCCTCTGGCTCCCGGTATCTCTCCTCCATACTCGCTTGCACTTATCTACAAATTCAGGAATTACCGTAGACGCTCCGTGAAGCACCAACGGCACATCAGGTATCAATGCGTGGATCTCTTTAAGACGCTCAAAATCAAGTCTCGGCTCTCCTTTAAACTTATATGCTCCGTGACTTGTACCTATCGCAACCGCCAAAGAATCTACACCCGTCCTTTCCACAAATTCCTTTGCCTGTTCAGGATCTGTGAATGTAGCCTCTCTTGCATCCACGTTTATATTATCTTCAATTCCGGCAAGCTTACCGAGCTCCGCTTCAACCACCACACCTCTCTCATGTGCATAATCTACAACCTGCTTTGTAAGGGCGACATTCTCCTCAAAAGGATGTTTTCGAACTGTCCACCATTACAGATGAAAAACCCGCCGTCAACGCATTGTTTGCATATATCGAAATCTTCTCCATGGTCAAGATGTAGCGCCATATCGAGTCCTGTATCCTCTATAGCCGCTTCTACAAGTTTTGTAAGGTATATCGGGTTTGCATATTTTCGTGCACCTGCCGATACCTGCAGGATGAGTGGCGCTTCTTCCTCTTTAGCTGCCTCCACTATCCCTTGGATTATCTCCATATTATTGACATTGAATGCACCTACCGCATAGTCACTGCACAGCGATTTTTTGAACATTTGTTCCGTAGTAACCAATCCCATAATATTCTCCTTTCTTTTAGCCTTCACTTAAGCTATAAATTTGCAAAGTCTGCAATTTACTACTCACTACAGGCATCTTCTGCAGGTTTCGCCTTAACTATAAATAAGAACTGATGCATTGATTATTTTTCAGAAGTAACAGTGATACCAGATCCTCTGTACGAAGATCCGGTTCAACTTTAACTTTACCTCGCTTTAATGTCCTCTTATTTAATGCTTCCTCAAGTTTGCTTTCAAATTCTTCCTTTTCAGTGAGAAGATTCGCAGCAGCAAGCTTCTCAGATAATATCTTAGGGTCGTCCTTTTTAGTGATGTTTATCTCTACAGCCGATGTTTTCCCTACTTCCTCAGGCTGCGTATTCCTTTCCTTATCGCTCACGGTGACTGCAACCAACTTCTTAGGATACTCCATTATGCCGTCTATCTTCCACCATAATATGCTTGCGGTGATTAAGACCACCAGTAGCGCCACTATCAAGTCATTTTTCATATATAAAATTTCTAAGCCTATTCATATATCACTCCTCCGTTAACCCTTTCTAACAGATAGAATTATAACACAGTACGTTATTCTTTTGCGAATTTGGACTATTAATTGTTTCCGAACTTAGTGCTTATAAGCTGTCAGTTTGCGCTGTTTGCACTTGTATGGTATAATAACTTTAAATTGGTCGCTAAATATCAATATTAAATGCGAATGGAGAAATTAAATGAAAAATTCTTATCGAAGTTTTTCATTAACGGAGGATTTTTACAAAAATTCCACTTTTATAGTTATAAATGCATTAATACTATACATATTATACTTAGGCATAAATAATCTTGACAACTTCATACGACATGTGGGTGGCGCAGTGGACGGTTTTATAAACGCACTCTATCCCCTATGGATAGGGATATTGCTGGCATTTATACTTTATCCCATAGTTAAAAAAATAGAAAACCTGTTATCTCCTTATTTTAAGTCTAAAAAAATTCCTAAATATCTTGGGATACTCACTTCGCTGTTGGCGTTTATAGCTATCATCTCTCTTATAATATACGACCTTACATCTCTTATCCTGGGTCAACTTACATTTTCAAATCTTTCTTCTAATTTAGGCAAGGTCACGGAAATTTTTACAAAATACAAGTTGGCACTTGAGGAATGGGGAAAGTCAAGTGAATATGCAAACGTAATTTCAACACAGATAGTTTCAGTATCTACATCTGCACTGAAACTGGCTCACCTCAATATTGAGTACTTCCTTGTTTGAAAGGTCTTAAAAAGGTCGGAATAAGCCTGTTTAATGTAATAATCGGAATGATAATGTGCATCTATATACTTATAGATCACACCTATTTTACAAGAAAGATCAAACGTGTAGCCAGACTGATAGTAAGGAATAAGCAAAGGCGCTCAACCCTGTCAAATCTTATGAACGATATAGTAAATATATTAGCGCTTTTTGTGAGAGGTGTACTGCTCGATGCCTTAATTATAGCTGTTTTATCTTCCATATTGCTCACCGTCCTCGGAATAAAATTCTCGGTATTCCTTGGAATATTTGCAGGAGTTATGAACATAATTCCGTATTTCGGACCATTCGCCGGCATGGTGCCCGTGTTTATCCTCACCTCGATTACATCAAGTCCGCTACATGGCGCTGTTGCTGTAATTGCAATGATTGTAGTGCAGCAATTTGATGCGAACCTAATTTATCCTAAAATAGTAGGAGAAAAACTGGGCTTACATCCGCTAATTGTAATCCTTTCTGTAACTGTAGGTTGGTACTATGGCGGTTTACTTGCCATGATAATAGCCGCACCTGTAGCTACCATAATCTATAAAAATACTACGAGCCTTTATAGTAAAACTCGAAAACACCAAAAAACAACCTTCTTAATTAATTACCTATGTTCAATTTTCTCCACTTAACAGCCTCAATATCGGATTTTTCGTCCAGCACCTCTGTTCAAGGTCGCAAAATGCGACCTTGAACATTCTAATACTTCCTACCCCCTCTTTATATTGTGGTCTTATTTAGTAAATCATGCGAAATCTCTGCCAAACCTTCTTTTTATCCGCCTCTTCCTGTGGAACAAAAAGCAATCCTTGCTTCAAAATCGCTCGGTTTTTATAAATATCACATCAGCACAAATTCGCATTTGCTGAATATCTAAAAACTGCGAGTTACCTTTAAAACAATTCACTTATAGCCTTTTCAATCTTAAGATACCCTGCAAGGTTGAGTCTCTTTATCTTTGTAAGGCTCTTAAATCCTGCCACATCGTACTCTGCGATATATTTATTATTCTCATCTTTATATACTCTATCAACCTTTAAAAACACATCGCTGTTATCACGGATTATATCTTTTTCAAAACCATATATATCTCTTTCCTTAAGCTCTATTTTTAGCCTGTCATTCATCTTCATACCCCTCTCACGGACTACACTTACTGCATGGCACATAACCATTTTTCGTGCCTCATCCTTGCCCATGCTTTCGCATATCTTATTCAATGTTATGCAATTTCTAAGATGAAATTTTTCGCCGTTTTCAAACACGTACACCATACTGCCCGGAGCGGAATTACCACTCATGCACTTCTTACAAGCCTGATATTTTGAGAGTATACTTCCGGTTTTTACCGCTGACCTTGCACTACTTCTAACGTACGTGCACGATACTCTGTGATAACACCTTCCGTTTTTCCGGAAATATCCACACTTCATCATCCCCAATGCCTTGCATAGCATCAAAACCCATGCGCCCTCTAACTTCTTTCCCGTAAAGGCTCTACAAAGAATCCTATCTGCCATATATACATTTTGATGAACTCCAATCTTTATCTTATTTTTACAGTTGTAGTGAACCTCAAACGATATTAGATCATCTTCTTTAAGATATTCATAATCCTGATATTTACATCGTTTGCGCCCTTTGCACTGCTAATTACCCTATCGCTTACTTTCTTCCTGTAGATGTCCGCCTGCTTTACTTTGTAGCTGAACCGAGCTACCTTAGAAACCTCATCGCTCGCCGAATGCATAACGGCATTTCGCACACCTGCGATGTTGATAAGCTGCCCGATAGCAAGAAACGCCAATACGAAGATCGGTAAAAATATTGCCGCCTCAATATAAAATGTCCCTTCTTACTTTTAATTGAGCTCATCGTTTATATCCTTGTCATAATTAAGTTCATATCTATACCTATTGTTCATGACTACTGTATCCAAGGTATATCCCCTGTTGCAATATTTAATATCAAACTCACTGCAATTCCCCTTCATGTTTATATGTATAAGATCCATGGCTCTATACACCTTTTGTAGTTTGATTCGATAAAGTCAAGAGCATCGCAAGATACATATTATAATTCGCTCCCTTTTCCGAACCCGTATTTATATAACCCTTCTTCGGATCGAAATCCTTTATCTTCTTAAGACTTGTCGCCCAATAAAGCTCGCCTTTATACCATGGTATCTTCCCACCGTGATAGAGAATCTCAATATCATTTTTGCCTCCGCCAAAGCCCTAAGCTGCAATTACAGCAGGTGCTGCACTTCCCCGGTTTCCCGAAGCTAAAAGCTTCACCTTACCCATTTTCTTAGGATCTATAAGAATCTCCACGCTGTTTATGGCGGTTCTAAGGCAAATCAACGTCCGTTTAATACTTCTTTCATTATCCTCGTCTGAAAGATTTCCCGCTAAAATGTATTCCAGTTCGTTTTTAAAAAAGGTCTTATGACTAAGCTTTGTATGGACTGCACTATCAAAACGCTTAAGCAGGTAATAATCAAACAGTGATTGCTCAGCCTTGCCTTTAAAGAAAGCCTTTAGCGATCCCTTCTCAGATAATTCATCTTTAAGCTCGGATATTACTGTGAATATGGATCTGTCGGCGATACCGGTTTGCCTGCTTGGAAGAGATGAAATTATGCCTCTATGCTTTAATACTCGCTTGCTTGAATCCTTTTTAAAAAGCCCCTTATCGTTAAAATCCTTTTCTATTTTGCCGCTTATAACCCCCTTCGTAATCTCAAGCTTAAGCCTCTTCAATGCTACAGCCTCAAACAACCTTTTGTTTACCAAAGTATGCCTACTCGTATCGACTGAATACCTTGCCTTCTTAATTCTCGGATGCTTGCTGAGCTACTTTCAGCATACTTATTTATCTTGGATTCGATATACGCAGGTCTTCCGTAAAAAGCCATTATCCATAGTCATTTAAAAGCTCCCTGCTGTATTCACCCATGACGGAATGATTCTGCAGAGACACTACGCTGTCACCATATGACTTATCCGCCCACTTGTTTGTGGCTATTATCATAAATAATACGAGCGAGAACATCGTCCCCGTTATCAGCAACAAAAATACGAGACTTCCGCCTTTTTACTGTTTACATATTGATATTTGAATGGTTTCCCTCTTTTAAAGCTACATTATTCATTATTTCGGCTTGCTTCCTTGATGATCTCCAGCGGAAGAATTACATCTTCTTCCCGCACAGCTCTGCATGGGCTCTCTTAATACTCGTCTGAGAACTCCCTATAAATCTGCCTATGGAAAATCTTACATTCTTAACTACATCCACATCCGAAACCATCCCTTCACTTCCCGTTACGCTATACCCATCGGCGCTTGCTCCTTCAATGCTGTTTTACCGTCCCGGTATTTGCAACAGCATGTTTCTTAGCTATTATAGCGGCCTTACTTCCGGCTAGAATCTTATCCGACATAAATGTGCAAAACCCGACCACAGTAACTACTACAAATATTAATATCGGGAACACCAGAGCAGCCTCGACCATTGTGCTCCCCTTTTTGCTTTTAATTCGCACCATATTCAAAATCCTCCATTTAGTTTCGAAAAAAATTTTATTAACAAATCCCGTGATTTGTGTTTCTAAATATCAATGCCAAGAGCTATCGCTATGGCTATGAGTATAGCTACTTGCACCAGCTCCATACCGGCTTTCTCTCTGCATTTATTGCGGCATTTTTGCAATTATCCTGTACCAAAATTCTTTCATCATATCCTCCTTACATATCCATAGTTGCGGGACCAATCGTAACTATCATGAGTACAAAAAGCAATAATAGTAGCGGCATCGTAAGCTTCACTTCTGCAAGCCTTCCCCTTGATTCTGCAAGTTTTTTCCTTTCAAACCAGAGCATCTTGGCTTCACTTAGCGAGCTTATGTGACATATCACTGCCTGTATACATACTATCCGTAATTATTGATGTAACCCTTATAAACTGCCATATACCCAGCCTTAAAGCCGCATCATAAAGCTCTTTACTCAGAGAACTCTTGCTCTTTTCCGCTCTGTCATACAGATCTGTGATGAGCTCACTGAAATAGCCTTTGCCAAACATGTTTTTCTCCGACTCCGAAGCCCTCTTAAGTGCATCCTCAGGCATGGCGCCTGCATTTATAAGCAGGATATACCTGTTTATAAAGCTTGGAAGATTCATAAGTACATCTTGATGCGATTCCTTTCTTATCTTTTCCAATTTACTGTATTTACCCTTTGCCAAAACGATAAGTGCAAGTACAAGCGGTATCAGAATTAGCCCTGCGAGACTTCCTTCTTCCTGCTCCCACGCTATAGGTGTACCATCTGCAAGCTTTGCAGGCAGCTTTAATGTATTGCTCTTTCTGTCGCTATTACCCTTGTCTATTTCACGCTTTATATCGTTCATCACTTTTTCCTGCTTACTTTCAGGAGATACCCTCTCAGCCTGCAGCTCCTTTCTGTAATTCTGCGCTTCAACAGGCACTTCTATATTCTTTACCACTGTCCCCTTTTTACCTTTAAGCTTCACTGTCATATCTACCGTCTTTATATCCTTATCAGGTTTTTTAATTGCACTTACGTAGTTCCCATTCTTTATCAATTCTGTATCTCCTTTTGCACTGCCACCTTCATGAACAGCTATAAATATACTCGCCGCAAACAAAGCCGAGATCAACATTAAAACCGCAAGCCTATCGTTTCTATACTTCTTTATCCTTTTACTGTGATCTCTTTTTCCATAAAGTGCATCATACCTCTTGGATATCACCTCGGAATTTCCTAAAAATACATCAAAAAGTTTCATAACCATCTACACCCGTATCCTCGTAATCTTTTCAACCATATAAACTGCAACTATCAATAAGCTCAAAGCCATCCCCATCATAACCCGTCCGCTACTACTCGTATACATGGGCGCTATGTAATCATAGGCGAATAAATTGAGTAGTGTAAGCACCACAATGGGCATTATGAGGATAATCCTTCCCTCACCTTTTTGATTGGTGATGGCTTTGATCTCCTTAGATATTGATATCTTTTCTGATATCACTTCACAGGCATCGCCTACAGCCTTTATTATGTTCCCGCCGGTTTCTTTACATGTAGAGTAGGTTCTTGCGAAGTTTTCTATATCCTCCATACCGCTTCTCTTTGCAAAATCATCCCACACCTCAGTATCAACAACATTGTTTTCCGCAATACTCCTATGCATGATCTCAAGCTCCTGCGCTAATATAGCCTTCTTTCCGTGTACAAGTTCCACCACAATCCTACCTTGCCTAATCGCTTCGCCCATGCTCTTATTCACGGAAAATGAAGCGGATAGACTGTGCAATAAGTCCTGAAACTGAGATAGCATTTTAGCCTGCCGTACATCGAGCATATGCATGCAATATGCACGTCTCATGAAAAATAACTCCACCCAAAAATATAAATGCCGCAAATACATTTCTAAAAACAATAACCCTGCAAACATGCAAATGCAGGCGGATATTATCGTTACCAAACAGCTTCTTCCTATCCATTACATACACGGAATAATCTCTGCCTTTAGTCATCTGTGCTGCCTCCTGCCATTTTAAATATTCATTATAATAACCGTTTAGCTTCATCTTTTCAGTATTAACAAGCTCATTATGAGTTTTTACGAGCTTTCCGTCTGTAAATCTATAAATAGGATTTAACTCAAATCTACCTCCTTCATAATTTACGATTTCGCATATCTCAGTAACTCTTCTTCCCGTGTTTGCTATCTTTGCAAGCTGCACAACTATATCTATCGCTTGTGCTATCTGCTCTCTTATTGCATCTACAGGGAACTCTCCTGCCTGTAAAAACATCGCCTCCATACGCTTAAGCATTCCGGTGACTCCGGTGCCGTGCCCAGTGCTGAGACTTCCATCATGACCCGTGTTCATAGCCTGAATCATTTCGATAATTTCGCCGCCTCGCACTTCTCCTACTATTATTCTGTCAGGTCTCATCCTCAAACTCGATCTTATAAGATGACGCATACTCACTTCGCCTCTGCCCTGAGCATTCTTGGGTTTACATTCAAGCCTAACTACATTGCTTAATCCGTTCAATTTCAATTCCATGGAATCCTCAATCACAACTATACGTTCTCCTGTGGGTATGGAGTCCGATAAGGCATTTAAAAAAGTTGTTTTGCCGGACGATGTACCTCCACTTATGAAAAGGTTATAACCGCTCCCGACCAGCAACTTCAAAAGCTTTCCGGCTTTCTTCGTTATGGTCTCATATTCTATGAGATCATTCATCCTCAATGATATTTTAGGAAATTTTCTAACCGTAAATGCGGGCCCTCCGATAGCTACGTTCCCATAAACCGCATTCACCCTCGATCCGTCTGAAAGCCGTGCATCCACTATAGGATCCATCTCGCTGATCTGGCGGTTCACCTTCCCTGCAACCCTGTGTATTACTTCGTTTAACTCTTCAGTGGTATCGAATTTGTCCGCTGTCTTCTCTATCTTGCCCCTCCGCTCTATAAAAATATTATCTTTGCCGTTTACCATGATTTCAGAAACCTCGGCATCTTCCACATACTTTTGTAATATATCCATATCGGATCTTACCGCTGAAAACACACGTTCCGCCAAAAGCACAACGGTAGGCGCAGGTAGATATCTTAAATCCTTTCTCCTGAATATTTCCTCCTCTATGAGCTCATATACGGCTTCATCTTGCAGATCATCGATAACGGATATACGCTCCTTTACCTTGTTTGAGGTTTTACCGCAATATTTTTAATCTCTTATCCATTGAATATATCTCCAATTTCATAACTACATTTAAAGTATACGAAAAGGAAATAAAAATCAGCAGACATTTTGTTAGCAATTTCATATAAATTTTTGCTTTATAAAATGGTCTGCTGATATATTCGATTAAAAATTTAAAGGTATCCGGCGAAAGCCTTTCATAGAATATCTATTATGTAAAAAGCTTAGATATCACATAAACTATACCGACAGCATTCGTCACAATTCGTTATTTTTACTTCTCTTCATCAATTTCTATTTTTAAATTCCATACCTCCATCACACGGTAAAAACTATATTTCATTCCTTTACTCTCAAGCAGTACCTTTATGATATATAGCCCCATTCCGCTACCTGCAATTTCATAATTTCTGCTCTCATCCAATCTATATAGCGGTTCGAATATCTTATTTAGTTTATCGCTTTCTATAGACACATTCATTCTTAACGAAATATATTTATCCGTGAGGTTAATCTCCACCCTTCCCCCTTTTTGGGTGTAATGAATCGCATTCGATATGATGTTCGAAAACACCTTTTCTAAAAGAGACCTGTTATTTAAAAGCTTGATATGCTTCGTATTTACAGAAATTTCAACACCCTTTGATTCTGCTAAAATCCTATATTCATCCAATACACTTAAAAGCACATCATCGACCTTAATAATACTATTTTTCGCTATATATGCCACTGTGAATTTCATCGTGTGATGCCATAATATCACGTATCATTTCATACATCTTATCCACTATTACGATAGATTCTTCCAAATACTTTTCGCGATTCTTATACTCACCTATATTCAGCGCCATGTTTTCAAGCATAACCCTCAAACTCGTAAGCGGCGTCTTTAACTCATGAGATGCCGCCCTCATAAAAAGCAATCTGTCCTTCTCGAGCTTAGAAATTTTGAAGTTTTTCCTTTTCGAGTGAATCTATCATATGACAAAGATCTGAATACAATTCATTTATATGACTTCCGAGAACATTTATCTCATCCTCGCCGTTAACTGCATAATGCGCGTTTTTGTCGAGCTTTTGCATCTTTCCTGTGACCTCAACCATATTCTTGATAGGTTTTGTCGTAAGGCGGCTGTAGACGTATGAAAATATCAGGCACAAATTAAAAATGACTATACTGTAAGGCAAGGTTTTAAGCGTTGCAGCTCTTGCTTCAGAGATAGGTCTAACATCGGTCATGAGTTGCACTATAAAGACTCTACCTTCGGCATCCTTGGCCTCTCTAACCTTAAGTATTATGGAGCTCATATCCACATACTTATCATCGACCACTATCGTGAGGTCTCCTTTTATTTGAGACGGAGACATTACATTTTGAGGCTTAAACCTCTCAAAAAAATGTTCCTTCCTACCTACTATTATATTTACATTGACGTTCTTTTAATCTGGAGTACTCCTCTGACCTCTTTAAAACCTCCGCCATATCCTTTCCATTCACTTTATGAACTAGTTCTGAAATTTGTTTCGTCGTATCCTTATCCTTTATGTCCCGATATATCTTAGGAACAAGGAAAAAGATACAGCTATGTATTATTACTCCGAGCACGACAAACAACACCGTAGTGAGAATGAAAGTTTTAGGGAAAAGTTTAATCCTCGTCATATCTGTATCCAACACCTTTTACTGTGAGTCAAGCATTCAAGATGTAATTTCTTCCTTAAATTTTTACATATGCCATCGACAATTCTGTCAAACGGAGCCATGTTATCTGCCCAAAGTGATGAGAGAATATAGTCTCTTGTAAGTGCTCTGCCTTTATTTTTCAACGAGCAATTTAAAGAGCATGATTTCCTTCGTTGTAAGATTCGCATCCTTACCTTTATAGTAACCCCTGTAAGCTTCAAAAGTCTACCGAGGCATCTCCGCTTTCCCATAGCTGTGCCCCCGTATCGCTATTTCTTCTAAGAAGCGATTCATCCTCTTTTGCAAAATCACCAAAGAAAACGGCTTGCTGACGTAATCATCTGCAAGTTCATTAAAGGTGGTAAGCTGTGTTCCTTCATCTGAAAGTGCTGTAAGCATTATAACCGGCACTTTGTTTACTTTCCTGATGTTTTTAAGAACTTCTATCCCATCGAGTTCCGGCATCATGATATCTAAGATCACAAGTGCAGCATCTCTAAAATGATCCAATGCTTCTTGACCATTTTTAGCTGCAATAACCTTATACCCTGCCGATTCCAAAAACTGTTCAATGCCTTTCCTTGTATTTGCTTCATCCTCAGCTACTAAAATAGTATACCTGCTGTTTTCATTTATATTATCTTTCACCTTTTCCTTATTTTTGCATTATATGCGTTTATCTACATATTATTCTAACTCTTCATATATGAACTGTGCAATAGTCCTGTAAACTTTAATTCTATTCTATCACTATATCCTTCTTCTTTAGGGTGAGCACTTGATCTGCCTCTTCAGCAAGCTTTTTGCTATGAGTAACCACCACTACGCATTTATTATCTTCGTGAGCGATTTTTTTAAGCAACGCTATGATATCCCTTGCAGTTTTTTCATCCAGATTTCCCGTAGGCTCATCCGCCAGGATGACAGGGGCATCGGAAACCAGCGCTCTACCTATTGCTACACGCTGCTGCTGCCCACCTGAAAGTTTCATTACATTTCTCGTGATTTCATCCTTGCTTAACCCAAGATCAAGAAGTATGTCCTCGTTTGCAGTAGGATTCACAAGCCTTAAATTTTCTATAGGCGTCATGTAATCTATGAGGTTGTAATTTTGGAAAACCAAAGAAATTTGTTTTTGCCTGTGGTAAGAATACCCTTTTTACAGTTATATCTTCTCCATTGAATTTTTACTTTACCGCTCGAAGGAACGTCGAGTCCTGCCAAAATACTGAGCATAGTGGACTTACCTTCTCCTGAATTTCCTACTATTGCGTACATCGTACCTTCTTCAAAGTCTACGCTTACATTCCTTAAAACTTTTTATTCATTTTTCTCACATGAATAGTTCACATTCTCCATGCTTAATATACTCATCTTTTTCCTCCTTAATTCATCTTAGATAAAATTTCTTTCGGCTTTTGCGATGCTATAGGTGCATAGGCTATCGATACCGAAATAAGTATAACCGCTCCTCCCAATAAACAAAGTACTGCATATTCACTTAGATTTAAAGCACTATGCATTAAATTTCTTGAGCTGATTCCGTCATTACCGCTGCCCGCAAGCTTTATAAAAATGCTTCCAAGCTGCCCAGCTATTAACTTACTCACCAGCAAATGCCGTGCCGAGAGCGGCCGCTCCTATCATAAGCAATTCCCATATCATCTGCTTCATTACATTTGCTTTTGAAATTCCCACAGAAACCAATATGCCGATTTCGTTTATCCTGTTACGTATCCAAAATATGAGTACGAATGACAGTATTAATATGGCGGTGATTCCCATACCTATCATAAACATGTTTATAATCTGTTGCACATTTTCAAGAGACGATACCACTCCCTTAGATGCCTCATTTTCATTTCTAATTCTTAAGGTCTTCCATGGCAAGTCTTGCTTTTTTGCCTCTTTTATTACAGAGTTTACAAGTTTTGGACTGCTTGTAAAATACCACGCCTTAGAAATTTCCGCACCCTTGTGCCCGGGAACTAAACTCTGTGCTGTTTTAAGGTCTGTGAAAATGTTGTTTTCCACCAATTCTTCCGGCAATACCCCCGTGGTCTTGTTATGCCCTTTATACACTCCTACGACAGTAACTTCCATCTTGTTCTTACCGCTGCCTATCTTTAATTTGCTGCCCGGCTTTAATTTATTTTTTTTAGCAAACGCCTCATGAACCAAGGCAGTCCTTTTGCTTTTATCATTTATATGCCGCCCTTTGATAAGCTCAAACGCCTCATTTGCAAACTGCGGATACATGGCACTGTTTAAAATTCCTGTGATCCCCACATTTTGCTGCCCATTTGCCGCATTACCTATATCTACATTCTTATTCTTATTTGTAACAGGCTGTTTATCTGTCTGTGCGATTTTATCATACTGATAGTTGTACTTCTTTATATTCTCAAGTTTTGAGAGCTTGTCCGCATGTTGCTGCAAAAACGCTTTATTTTTACCTTCCAGTGAAACAGCTGAATTTACGTTTTCATCCACCTTGCTTTTAAGTAGAGTCATTGCCTTGTGTACGGATACTCCGCCTTCTATCCCTGAAAATATCACGCTCATTATCAAAAACATAATCAGTGTTTTTATCTTCTTTCTTCTTATCGCTGTCACAGCTCGAGTTAAAGTAGTCAAAGTATTCCTCCTTTACTCAAATTCAGAAAGTAGTTGTTTCGGTTTTGATTTGAGCATTGGGATAGAAGCAAGTACAACCGCTATCACTATTACCGCAATTCCTATCAATGCAAGGTATGCAACATCCATCTTTTGAATACTTACTGTAAGATGATCTATCGTCTTGCTGAGTACTGATGTATCGGCATCCGCACCTACATTTACCTGACCTGCAAGATCTGCTGTACTGCTGCTCTGTGCTTTTTGTAATACGTGATCTCCGACTCTTTGCACTACCGCCTTTGTGGTCAATACCGAAACACCTATGCCTACTACAAATACCATCAGAAGCTCAGATATATACTGCATTAAAAGCTTACCCTTAGATATGCCCAGCGACATTAGTATTGCAAGCTCCTTCTTCCTTTCTTTCATCCACATGAGCAATATCAAGGTTAGAAGTATTATCATGATGACTATTGATGATCCTAAGATAGTATTTGAAAGCTTATATATTCCGTTGATCATTGAGTTTGCAACTGCAAAAATAGCTTCCGTTTTTTATCATCTGATATTTTTGCCAATCTATATCCTTCTTTTGCGCATCGTTTATTATAGATTGCGTATTGCTTCCCTGCTTTGCAAAAAATGAAGCATCATTATAAACATCATCCTTGCCGTTACTGCGATAGCTGTTAAGTGCTCTCGTCATGCCGAGGTCACCTATTATAATGTTTTCGTACAGCTCAAGATGCGATGCAGGCGTCTTTGTGTTTTTCCCTGAAAATATACCTACGATTTCAGGTTTTGCTGTTTTTAGCCTTGTTTTCATTCTCCACTACTGCGGTATTGGTTTGTAAGCTTTAGCTTATCTCCAAGTTTTAGATTATTTCGTTTTGCAAGGTCTTCATGAATCAATACCTTGTTTTTATCCCCCTCTGTTATATGCCTGCCCTTAATGAGTTTTAATGCACCCGAACGGAATTTACCCTCAATTTCGGATTTATTTACACCCACTACATCCGTTGCCTTTTTAACAGTCGGCTTTGTTTGTGATTCATCTTCGAGATGCTTTAATTCACCACCTTTGAAATCTACCGTAGCTATCATCCTTTTTACGTGATCTTTCACGTGCTTAGATTGTAAAACTTTATTTATATCATCATTAGTTACGGTTCCAAGGCCTCTGCCCTGATCAGATGTATACCTTATATCATTTTGCAGTGTTACACCCGCAAATAAAGTTCTTTCCAATTTTTCTGCTGATTTACGCATTGACGTTTTTACCGCAAGCCCGCTCAAAATAGCGGTAGACATAAATACCAGCACCAATAACATCAACAAAGTTTTAACTTTTCTGGTAATATAGAGCCACGCTCTTTTAAAAATATGACATCTTTCCACCTTCCTTTCCCATGCCAATGGTAGTAATTTATCATAGGAATATGAAGGCGGTATGAAAATCAAATATACCATTTTGCAATTTACTTCTAAATTAAACATATAAATACCCTAATATGCCACAAATGAAAATGTCCTGAAGCAAAAAGTTACAGTATGCCCCCTTGCATGAAAGGGAGGTAAAAATATCCTCCGGCTACAATGGTGCCGAAGGATATCCTTAAACAATGAACCTGTTACCTTTTATTTATTTTTCTACTCTGTTTGATCTTTCCATACTTGTAAAGAGCAATCATCGCATTTACGGACTGTTCTGCAGTAGGATATGCCGGAATACCGTGATCTCTCAGCTTCGTAATTGCTCGTTGACATTCTTCTCCACCTTGCGCATTCCATAATAAACGGTTTTTCCAGATGTCTATAAGCTTCGTGTAACTCAATTACCACATCCACCACAGCATCTACATCCGTCACCGCAGTTGGGCAAATTGATCCGAGAATTCCATTCACCTTAGGATCTCTGATTGCCTGACGGAAGGCTCCTTTATATTGGATAGGTGAAGCGGTTCCCGAAATATCGACAGGATTCAGCGGAGAACCGAACATAGGCATATATGCACGGATCCTGTCGGGAAGTCCCGGAGAAATTTCCTTCAATTCGTGAAGTGGTAATCCCATTCTTTCAAAATGATCGCAGCTGAGCAATCCGGATCCCCCACCATTAGTAATCATCACAATCTTATCATCATACAGCGGGTTGCATTCCCAATGCCAATGATACGTCCAAAAATTCCTGCCATGTTGTGGCGCGAATCGCTCCCGCCTTTTGGAATACCTCATCATAGTAAGCATCGCCGGTTCCTTCATTTTCCGAAGCGGTATGTGCAAAGGCGGCTTTAACACCGATTTTTGAACCGCCGACCTTGATCGTAACGATCGGCTTATCAACCTTTTGACACGCCTCCACAAAACCTTCCGGACTATCCAAGCCTTCGATGTAAATTGCAAGACACTTAGTATCATCATCAATACCTGCATAAGAAACGAACTCACAAAAATCCACATCTGCTTTATTCCCAAGTCCTACAAAAAAGCTCATGCCGAAGTGATCCTTCTGCGATGTTCCAAGCGCTGCCAATAAATTTGCTCCTGATTGAGAAATCATGGCTACAGGTCCTTCCATCGGCAGATAAGGAATAAATCCACAGTTGAAATTCAAATACGGACTTCCCATTCCGACTAAATTCGGACCTATCAACGGTAACTTATTATCTCGACAGTACTGCGTCAAATCATTCTGCAACTGTCCACGTCCGATCTCTTTAAATGCACTTGTTGCTATCACAACGATATTTACTTTTTTAGTAACACAGTCTTCAAGCACCGACTTAACAATATGTGCCGGCACCGCCACAAAAACCAAATCCACAGCATACGGAATATCCTTAACCGTAGGATATGCTTTTAATCCATGTACCTTATCCGATCTCGGATTTAGCGGATAAATCTCTCCTTTATAGCCCCACTCTCTCAATCCTTCGATCACCTTGTATCCTACCTTCGTTTCATAACGGCTTGCACCGACCACAGCAATAGACTTTGGATTCAGAGCATATTGCAGGCGATTTTACGACATAATCGCGAACGCGAAGAACTTTTCATTCTATTTCACCTCCTTATTTACAGAAAAACGACATTTTACATCGTTATTAACTGTGCGATCCTGGAGAAAATCATCCGTGAATACGCACTCTTCCCAGTATCCGTTTTGATCATCAAGCCTGCAAACCCATCTTCTGAATTGCTTTGGAGAATTTGCAATCTTTACTTCCTCAACTTCACCGTAACTCTCGATCTTACTCGCAAATCCTTCCAATCTGTTAATTCTTCAAAGGGCTGAGCATAACATCATAGAAGGAATCTGAAAATTCCCAGATATTATTAAATTCAGGCATATCGGATAATTCGTCCGTAATTTGAGATTTTCGGTAACTAGGCACGTTCTGGAACATTCGAACCAAATACATCTTCATTGTCAAGCCTAGCTTCATATAGTTTAGATAAATCATCGGCACCGCATAACGTCCTACGTCACATATTTGCACGAAATCTTTCTTCATCTGCTCTCCGCTCAATCCTGAAAGATCTTCTAAAACAGCATAATCAAACATGTCACCCACGGTCTTCGTATTATTAATTGCATCAATAATCCCAAAAATCAACCGCATCAATCTTATCTTGCACCTTAAAGCAGTTTTTTTAACCTGCTCTTTCCCCCACACAAACTTGCGATATCCGTCTCCATGTGCATCCCACATGTTAACGTTCGATTCCCTTACGTCACGGCGAATCGGGCAAAGATGTACATACTCAAGCTCCGGCATGTCACGCCACGGTCCGATGACATCTGACAGAAGATTATCCAACACTCTCATATGATTCCCGTTGAAAAAATCAAAATCTCCCTCCGCTTCATATCCGGTACAAATATCGTCCTTGCTCTGAAACCACTCGGCAAGCTGTTGCTTTATTTCCTTTGGTGTATCCTTCTTCAACTTAACCGCAGTAATAAAGCCCCCAGCCATACACAGCCACCGCCGGATTATACACGAGCATAATGATACGTTCATCATACATTCGCTTCAACCTTTTCCTGACTTCCTCTTTATCCACCTTAACCTTTGAGGCGATATAACCCAAGTTAAACACCTCCGGATAATTTTGATAAAACGATTTCGCCACGTTATAAGCACTAAATTCCGTGCTATCAACGGCAACCGTCCCGGGTTCGGCAAACCCGATGCCTCGCGGAGCAAAAAAATAGTCCTTCATCCATGCCTGCTGCTCCTCTGTTCCCAGTAAGTACTTTCTTTCTTCCATGATTCATAGCCCTCCCTTCATAACACTATCTTCTTAATGCCGTCAGATGATTTTTTGTTTTACTTAAGACATTTTTTATGCCGAGCTTTCTCCAAATTCATCTTTCAGCATTTTTATAGCTCTATAATAGAAGCAGTTGCTAAACCACTTTTCAAACTTACTCACACAACATTTATCACATACAGAGAACCACACAAAAAGACTAATCACTTATTTAGCTTTACTAACTTATACCCCAAATCCTGAATGATCAAACATCCGAAGTTAGTCGTAAAACCTCAAAAATATATTTCTCTGATGTAATGAAAAATTGAACATAAAAACGGATGTTCACCTGATAAATACCAGATAACACCCTGTACTTCTTTAGTTTTTAGAAATTCAAAACTATACTCTGCGCATTGTTTGTTTTATTAAATATTTAGATACTTTTATCACCTTTACAATTTGCTCCGCATATCCTTTTATTTCAGTAATATCTTCGCCTTCTACCATTACTCTAACAAGCGGTTCCGTGCCTGAAAGATCTTATCAATGTACGTCCTTTATCTTTAAGATTCTCGTTTATTTTCTTCTATAACTTCTATGACCTGTATCATTTGAAGCGTAAGTTTTCTTTGTAGCATCGCTCACATTGACATTTATAAGTACCTGAGGGTAGATGACTACATCAGCTACAACTTCGCCGGTCTTTTCTGCCATCTGCACCAATCGCTGTAACAAACTTTAATGAAGATAATATTCCGTCTCCCGTGACACAATCCTTCATAAATATCATATGACCGGATTGCTCACCTCCCATTATGCTCCCTGTTTTTAACATACTTTCAAGCACGTACCTATCTCCTACCTTTGTAATGTTTGTAGTGAGATCAAGCTCACCCATGAATCTATGCAAACCAAGGTTTGACATTACCGTGACCGTCACCGCCGTATTTAAAATGCCTTGCTCTTTAAGGTATCGCGCTACGATACACATTATCTTATCACCGTCGATAGCCTGTCCCTTGTCATCCGTGGCTGTGAGTCTATCCGCATCTCCGTCAAAAAGCCAGACCGAAATCAGCTCCCAGTCTTTTTATTTCCGCAGATAAATTATCGATACTCGTAGATCCGCAATTCTTATTGATGTTAATTCCGTCAGGTGAATTGCCTATACAAATAACCTCAGCACCTAGGCGCTCATATACATCGGGGCAACATCATATCCTGCTCCATTTGCGGTATCTAAAAATAACCCTCTTGCCCCTGAAATACTCTCGTCTTCAGATACTGTAGAAAGTAAAAAGTCTATATACTCTTCTCTCGGAGATTTTTCAGGCTCTATAAGCCTTCCGATGCGATCATAACTGAGATACGACGTTTGAAAATTAGTCGATGCATCCAGTTTCTCTTCTATTATCCGTTCCTTCTCATCACTTAATTTCATACCCTCTGAATTAAACAACTTAATGCCGTTATATTCAAAAGAATTATGGGATGCGGATATCATAATTCCCGCAGATGCTCCGTATTTTTTCACAAGCAATGAGACCGCCGGTGTTGGAATTACCCCTAGCTTTATAACATCGCAGCCGTCTCCCATCAATGCTGCGCTCATCGCATCACAAAGCATGGCACAAGAAATCCTGGTATCTTCACCTATTACTACAAGCGGCCTTTCCGCTCCGTCCTTAAGCAATTCCGCCAATGCTACTGCAACCTTATGCGCAAGTTCGAGCGTAAGTTTCTCTCCGGCGATTCCTCTTATGCCATCCGTACCGAAATAACTACCCAACATCGCCCCCTATGCTTTTGGTCTTATGATTCCGTAAGTCTTATCTTCTCTAATATATACTATAGCGAGTTCCTTCGTAGCTGCATCTTTAAATACATAAAAATCATGTTGCAACAGCTCCATCTGAACCACAGCATCTTCAGGTGTCATTATTTCCACGTCAAAAGTTTTTTCCTTTATTATCTTAACTTCTTCCTTATGCCCTTCTGCAATATCCGGAAGTATATCAAACCTCATGTCTTTATGAGGCTTAAATTTTGCTTTTAATTTTGATTTAAACTTTGACATCTGACGAGATAACTTCCCCACTGCAATATCGAGTGCAATGTAAGGGTCTTCTGCTGTCACCTCGCTTCTAAAAAGCGTCCCCTTCTCCTGAAGCATAGCTTCAAACTTATAACCTGCCTTGCCTTTTTCTACCATTATCTCAGTAACTGCCTCTTCCGGAAAATATTTATCGAGCTTCGAAAACTTCTTATCTATCATTTCCTTAAGATGATCACTTGGGTGATAGTTTTTCGCTGATATATTAACTCTCATAACGACCTCGCCTTCTTTTAATCACTTCAAAACAGGCACTTAGTTGACCTGGTCTTTGACCCCACAGTTGCCTCGGCCTTAGCCGCAGGACTTATATTCTAGACTACGCCATGATCACCGAATACTCGGCTTACGTGGATCCTTTCGCCCGTAGCTGGCATGGATTTTTCAACCACAAACCTAAGTGCCTGTTAATATTTTACAACATTTCATATACCCATTCAATACAAAAACTCAATCGCCATTTACATAAAAACCCAAGCTCTCTCCATCCAATCTTTTTCCTCAGGTAATGAAATTTTTATGCTCTTTAATAATGTTAAATCAGACTTTCGATATTTATCAATGTAACCTACAAGTTTATTATCGAGTTTTACTATGTGTCCTAAATACATATAGGTTGTGTTTTCTACAACACCTTTTTTTCTTCAAAAATGTAATCATCCGAAGAGTTGTTAATATAAAATTTACGCTTACTAATATCGGTATTGGCTATTTCATTAAGATTTGCATCGTACTCATGTAGAATTCCATCGTAATCGACCAATTTAATTCGTCCTTTATGGATAAAAGCTAGAAGAACTTCCTTGTCTTTTAACGACTTTTTCTCCTAATATGCGGTTATTACATGCATCAATAATTGCAATAGCGGTTTTATTTGTTTTTTCAACGAATCGCCGCTATTGTCGCCATAAAGTAACTATACAATTGCCCTAATTTTAATAGTCTAAAAGCCTGTCGCTGCACAACTATTCTTTAAAGTCAAGTTTGCCCATCTTTCCCGTCTTGCAATTCACAGCATTTATGAAATATTTATTGCGCTCCGAATCATAACCCTGAACATAAATATGTGATTTAAACTTTATAGCGGTAGCCAAATTTTGTTCCTCTATTATGGTTTCCTTCGTTTACCCTTATATGTATATATTATATTGCTTAAATATTTACCGCCAATCCCACCAATATTCATTGTTTCAATAATATCACCTGCAGTCTCTTCAGCAAACCATGTCGCCATATTTTCCCAATCATATTTTGCATACTTTTTCTTCATGAGGGAAAATGATGTTAAGTCTGTATTTTTTTATGAAGTTTCCAGTGCTTATTCTGTCTCATTGAATAAAGATTATAACTATTGCCATCCTTAACAATTGAAATTATCCCATATCCCGGAAAATGTTTTTTCGCATATGTTTCCCCCTGCTCATCAACCAATAACAATATCCCCTTCGCCTTCCTCTGTTTAGATAGCGAAATTATATACTTAGCCTTTGTAGGATCTATACCAGTCTTATTATTACTAAAACAAAAACGTTTTACCGATACTATGCAAATAATCAGCGCAACTAAAATGATGCCTCCAAGGATAAGAAAAAATTTTTCTTATTATCTTTTATAAAAAAACATATGTCCAAGGACTCCAATACAATTCCCGCAGGCAATATAATTCATGCGAATACACTATATCATCCTTAATTCCCGATTGCAAAAGCTGGCAAAGCACACCCTTATGGCGCCTGCAGACTTAAGTACTTTTGCGCATTCATCCGCAGTAGCGCCCGTAGTATAGACATCATCTCATCAACAATACGGTCTTCCCTCTAACCAAATGTGCCTTTGTCTCTGAAAGCAAAATCTGTCCTTTGATATTCATCCTACGTTCCTCGCTTGATTGTCCCTTCATTTGCATGCCTTTTTTATCTCGGTGTAAAACATCAGTGTAGTACTGAATCCTCTTTACATTTTCCGCACATTTTCAAACACCCTGCTTGCAATGAGTTCTGACTGGTTAAACCCTCGCTTTTCTTTCATTTTTTGCATTTGCAGGCACGGGCAACAAGATTTCCGTATCATTTAATGCATTACAGCTTATGAGCTTATCAAAGATAATCTCCGCAAGGTATTCCGCTATGTATGCCTGCTTACCTGCCTTGAGGTCTGATATTATCTTTTTCACGCTCGTGATAACTGGTGCAAGGATAACCCCTATCGTAGCTGTGATTCGCAGTTCTGCAAAAATAACACAGTTTCTCCATCCTGGATTCTCCGAGTGTTCTCCCGCAACGCTCGCATACCTTGCCTGAAGTCCATGCCATGTTTTTCCATACAGTTATTACAAAAGACTATATTTTTCGTGACTTATCTATAATTGCGCCACAACCGATGCAATAAATATTGATACGAAAAATAATGTCAAGCAATTTATTTAAATATACGTTCACCTTTCCTCCTAAACCCGTCATAAATTCTAACGCTACCTAAGAGAAAATGTTTAAATGCAAAATTTTAACGCACGATATTAAAACTTTTGATATGAATATTAAAAATTAATTCGCTTAGATTTTTGAGCCTTTCTCGCTAAAGCGGAATACCTTTTCTTCAAAATTATTTTTAAGCATATAGAAGATATTGGTTTTCTTCCCAACTAATACCACCTTATCCTTTTGCTCTTGTAACCGCCGTATATAAAAGATTCTTGGTTGCAAGCATGGGAGCAGCTCCTACAACCGGCATGATAACCACAGGGAATTCATTACCCTGACTCTTGTGCACAGTAATTGCATACGCCAGTTGAATTTCCTTAAATTCAGACTTACTATACCTTGCAACCCTTCCTCCCGTATACTCTACGGCCAGCACATCATCCGCCTTGCTGACAAATACTATATTACCTATTTCACCGTTAAAAATACCTCTTCCTCTTTCGCCGGTTCTATTGGAATGCCACTTAAGATCATAATTATTCTTTATGTGCATAACCTTATCGCCTAGCCTGAAAAACGCTACCAAAAATAATTGATCTCGCTATTATCGTCGATCTTAGGATTCAGCATGTTTTGCAAAAATCGAATTCAAATTTTTCCGTGCCACATTCTCCTTTTTGTATGCATAACACCTGAAAAATCTTGCATAGGGTCATATCCGTTTCGTTTTTGCACTGTTTTTACATAGATTCATTATTACATTGATTATTGCAGGGTTTTCACTTCTTTTCTAAAAAGAAGAAATCCCCGTCTTCGGTATTGCATATTGGAAATTTCCTATGGTTTTATAGCATGAGCATTTTTAACTATCATGCTTTTTTCATTTTGACGAAAAAAATTTCCGTTAAACGTATGACATTTTATAACTTCGCTCTTTATTAAATCCGCTAATACGTTCCCGGCTCCCACGGACGGAAGTTGATCACTATCTCCTACCACTATTATCCTCGTACCCGGCTTAATAGCCTTAAACAAGCTATATGCAAGTATTACATCTACCATCGATGCTTCGTCTATTATAAGCGCATCACACTCCAATGGATTCTTTGAATTGCGTGCAAAAACCTTTTCCCGCTTCACTACCGCCATATTCAAGGAGCCTATGGATCGTCTTTGCTTCAAAGGATGATGTTTCCGTAATTCGCATTGCGGCTCTTCCCGTAGGCGCTGCGATCTCCACGTTCTTTCCGGCGCTCTTTAAAATGCTCAAGATAGTATATATAATGGTGGTCTTACCGGTGCCGGGGCCACCTGTAATGACATTTATATTTCCTTCCATGCATGCGGCTACCGCTTCTCTCTGCGTTTTGCTTAATTTTATACCCTTTGTCACCTCGGCTTCATCTATGAGATTATTTATATCAACACGCAAATCGCTTGTCTTAGCCTTCGATAGCCTATTGATATATGTAGCCAGATTTTTCTTCAAAAGGTATACATGTTAAAAGAATATACTCTCCCTGCCGTCGCTTCCTGCTTCTATGAAAATGTCATTTGTAGCCACGAGAGGAAGCAGATTGCCTGCAACGATCTCTTCATCTACCCCTAAAAGTGAAGCTGCGCTCTTTACGAGTTCCTCCTGCGGTAAGTAACAATGTCCAAGATTTCGGCATTTTTCAATTATATGTAATATCCCCGCCTTCACCCTCTTTTCGCTGTCATATTCTAGTCCCAGGTTTGCAACGGTTTTATCCACCTTCAAAAATCCTATGCCATCTATGTCCTTTATGAGCGCATAGGGATCCTTCTTTACCTTTTCAATGGATTGCTTTCCATATAATTCATAGATATTGCTTGCCGCCTTCATGCCAAATCCGATACTTTGCAAAAATCCGAGTACCTTGCCCTCTTCCTTATGCTGCATATAGTATTCATGAATTTCCTTTGCAAGCTTCCTGCTAATGCCTTCGAGTTTTTCAAGTTTTCTATAATCGTTTTCTATTACGTCCAGTGTTTCCTTCCCGAATGCTTCTATGATGATGTCCGCACGCTTTTCTCCAACGCCCTTGATGATGCCCGACAGCAATACAGCTCTGATTTCATCTTCGTTTTTTTCTTCTTGAAGCACTGCGGAAACGGCATTAAACTGCCTCCCATATTTTTCGTGTTCCACATAATTCCCCGTAAAAATATATGTGCACCCTTCCACCGGGTTTGCGATATTTCCTATTATGGTATTTACCTGCAAATCACTGCCTTCCCGCGGCATCTACCCTGGCTACCATGTAATTCGTCTGATCGCTATAAAACACCAATCGCTTTACGGTAGCCCTTACCTCAATGCTATTTTTCATAAAATTTACTCCCGGGGTTTAAAATGCTTATATACCTGTTGATTGCCTAATGTCCACACCTTATCGCTGAATTCACCTTCGGGTATATCGCTAATAGCCTCCCTCATATCGTAAAGCTTTGCATCCATATCATCTAAATGGTGTAACACTTCCGCCTCAGGGAATAGCGGCCTTCTGGGACTGCCAAACTCCGGTGTATAGTGGTGGCTTATCATCATATGCTCAAGCAATAACTTCTTTTCTTCATCTATTTCAAGCTTAACGGCTATCTTATCGAGCTCAATGGCGCCCATCACCAAATGCCCGAGCATCTTGCCTTCTTTAGTGTAGTCCTCAGCGATTCCTATGGAATTCACTTCAAGTTCCCGTAACTTTTCTATATCATGTAAAATAACTCCCGTAAACAACAGATCCTTAGAAAGATCTTTATACACATCACTGATTGCAATAGCAGCCTGAAGCATTCTGGAAGTATGATGTAAAAGCCCTCCTACCTCGGCATGATGAAATTGCTTTTGCTGCAGGATACAAAAGAGTTTATCTCTATCCTTCTCATAGAAATACTTGATTATCTTCTTATAATCTTCATCCGATATTTTTTCATCAACCACTCGCATAATAAAATCATATAGCGTCTTGGGCATTACCGGTGACATCTTAAGGCACAGAGCCATATCTTCATCACCCGGATCAAGCTTTATCACATCATCTACAATAACTTGAACATTACCGTTAAATTCTTGGCTTTTTCCTATTACCCTCGCAAACAAAGCCTTGTTTTTCCTTACAGAGTCTTCTATCCATGTCGGTGATATCCCATTTTTTAAACCCGAGGTTACCGCTGTTATCTTGGATACCGCCCTGCATGAAATAATTACCGTTTCTGGATTGCCTTATCTCGATATTGGTAAGGATGAAGACATCATCTATGTTTTCATTCGGTGTTAAATCTTTTATAAATATAGTTTTTCCCATCACAATCCCTTCTCTGTTTCATATCGCTTGGCATTAATGCATTCTCTTAAATATTCCCTTTTTGCACTTTTATCACAATTTTTTTCTATTTCATATCACTCGGCATATCAAAAACTCACATCGCAAAGCGATAGCCCCTTCAGGTGCTCCCTTTCTTTTTGAATTCCTGAGATTTAAACCTTTTTGTTAAAAATCGAAAATGTTTTTCGATGTAGACTTCATCATACTTTTTATAAAATGCAGACTTAGCACGCTGAAGTATGAACCTATCTTCCATAATGTATCTTAGTTTATAGTACAAGAAAAAAATCATGCAGCTCATATGAACCTATGCTCTCCTCCGTATTCTGACTCACTTCCCCTTTACTGTCAAGCGGCAGCAATTCCGGAGAAATTGGTGCGTTAAGCACATTTACAAGTGCCTCTTTAAGTTTTTCGCTCACCAAATCGCAGGCTGCTATATCTGCTATCATCCTTTTGATAACCGTTTTTGGAAGACCTGCATTGACATCATACATCGCCATGTGATCACCACCATAGGTACTCCATCCAAGTGCAATCTCAGACATATCTCCGCTCCCCGGCATTATCGCACCTTCCATATTGGCGATATCCATAAGTATTTGAGTTCTTTCCCTGGCCTGGGCATTTTCATAAGTGCTGTCGTATACATCCGGTGCGTGTCCGATGTCCTTAAAATGTGAAATCACGGCTTCCTTTATACTGATATTTCGGTGCTTGATTCCAAGTTCTTTTAGTATGATTTCTGCATTTGTTTGAATTTTTTCGCTGCTTCCAAGCCCCGGCATCATTACGGCAATGAGGTCATCCATTCTGCCACCCATATACTGAAGTGCCTGTTTTGCTACGAAGAGAACCAACGTAGAATCAAGCCCTCCCGAGAATCCTACGACGAATTTTTTAAGTCCGATCCTCTTAGCCCTTCCTGCAAGTGCCATAGCCTGCTTTGAAATTATATTGTAGCTGAGTGAGATACTCTCTTTGCTTCCTGCTGAAATCAAATTCTCTTTTTCTTCAAAAGAGCCATCTAACAGAGGCTTAAGGAGCTGCTTTGAATAAAAACCATCATTTATAAAGGGCTGACTTTCTATTTTACAGTCCTCGATTGATGAAACTTCTCCAACATCTTCAAGTTCGCACACATCTTCATTCACCGCAATACATCCATACCCTGCCGTTCTGCCCTTGGCTTTAGCTATGTCTACATAGGTAATATGAGCTGCACCGTAAGGCAATTTACGCATGTTCATCTCACTTATAAAATCGACCCTCTCATCGCTCGCATGCACTATGGCGCCCGAAAAAATCTTCTCTCCGCCGCTCTGGTATGAATTAGGTTCTACAATGATTACATCTGCATTCGAAAATTCAAAAATACCCGCTGCCTTCTTTACGAGCTTTTAAGTCTCTTGAAGCTGCCCATGGACTGTCGTCTATGGCTATCAAAAGATTCGTATTGTCGTGGCCAAGTTCCACATCTGAAAGATGCGATATCTTAAAGCTGAAGTCTTCCGTACTGAACACACCGTCGCCTACCTCAATAGGCTCTCCTGCGTATTCTATATAGTTATCCATATCATCGCCAAAAGCCATAACTTCATGCCTTGCTACCTGTTTTCTTTTTTGCAGCTTGATACTTAAAATTTCTCCGTCTTGTATAAAGAAGATAGCATTAAACGTCCTTCCTTGATATCTTACATGCGACTCAAGCGCTATTAAAATATCCAAGCCTTCACTCCTTGATGTGATGCTTAAAATCGCTGCCTTAACGTCATTATAGATTGCATCATCCAACATATAGTCCCCGATGCCCGCTCCCGTAAGGGTATTCGCTTGAAAAACCGCAATGACGGCGTTTTGCGATACAGCCTCATCTATGAGATTCAATACCTTGTTTGCGTTTTCCTCTATAGACATCGGCTCTATGAAAGGCATTGCTGTGAACACCTTGATCATTCCTGTTTGCATACTTATTCTCCTATCCCAGGGTTAATTTTCTGAATTCTTATACCCAAATCCGTCAGTCTGCTTGTACTTACCTGCCTTGGTATATGTAAGGAAGCCGTAATCCACAGAATCTGATTTTTTTATAATTTCACTACCATTGCCGTGAGTAGCCTTCTCGCCTAATATAATAAACGACGTCGCCAGAGCATCCGCAACCATGGCAGATCCTTTTGCACTCTTTACGGTAACGAAGTCAAGATCCGTCTCTGCCGGCATTCCCGTAAACGGATTTATTATGTGATGATATAGTTTTCCCTTGCTCTTAAAACTTCTTTCGTATACTCCTGAGGTTACTACTGTCCCCCTGAACCTCCGTATAGCCCAAAATCTCTTGTTTTCCCTTAAACGGTTTTTGATTCCCACCTTATACGGTTCTCCGCTGCTTTTCTTCCCCATTGTGAGAACATCCCCTCCGAGATTTATTATGGCGTTTTTGATTCCCTTGCTCTGAAGGTATTCCTTAATTGCATCACCTATATATCCCTTTGCAATACCTCCGAGATCTATCTGTGTATCCTTATTTAAAAGTCTGCAAGTGTTTTGTTTAAGCTCTATATTTTTGTATCCTACGGTACTTTTTGACCTTATCGATTTCGACCTTGCTCGGCACCTTGTTTTTGCCGCTTGTAAAATCCCAAAGACTTGTAAGGGCACCCACCGTAACATCGAATCTGCCGCCTGTCGCCTTGGAAAGCTCAATGCTCTTTTTTATTACCTTCGCAAATTTATCACTTACCTCTATTCTTTTACCTCCTGCATGATTAAGCTTATATACTTCACTCTTCTTATTGGTTTTACTGAATTCCTCATCGAGTTCCTGAAGTTTATCAATGGCCGCATCCACGATCTTCTTGCCCTCGTCTTCATCCTCTGTAAACACCTTTATGCTACACATGGTATCCAGAGCAACTATTTCCTTATTTACTTCCTTAAGCTCTTTTGAGCTATCATTTTTTACATCCCGTCTGTGCTATAATAATCAAGAAAATGCAAAAATTAGTCCTAACTGTTTTTAACTTAGTTTTCATAAAACACCTTTTGTTCAAATAACAACTTCAATTAAGTATTATACTCTATTTACAGTACCGGATACAGTCTAAAATATTTTGAAGGAGCATCATGATAAAAAGATGGATATTCTATTGGTAGTATTTTTGTTTGCCGTAGCGGGCATAATGTATCACTTCGCTTCAGAAAATGTAGCCGGCGATGTTCTATACATATACAAGAACAATAAATTATATGGTACATACAGCCTAAAAAAGGATAAAACTATCGATATAAACTCGGGGAAACAGAAAAACACAGTGGCCATAAAGAAGGGAAAAGCCATGATGAAATTTTCCACATGCAAAAATAAACACTGCATCATGCACGGTTCAATCAACAAAAAGGTGAATCCTTAATCTGTGCGCCAAATAAAATCCTTCTAAAAATCGTAGGTAAGGATGCATCCGGATATGATGCGGTTTCAGAATAAGGAGCATATACAAATGTCACTCAAAAAATTTTTACCGATAATGTCTATAAGCATTGCACTTTCTCTCATACTTTCATACATTGAATTTCTATTACCATCCATAGGTGTGCCCGGGGTCAAACTCGGACTCGCAAACCTGATAATATTGATGCTTCTTATAAAGTATCCTCTTAAGGTGCCTGCGGCCGTAAATATACTTAGAATATTGCTCGCAGGATTCATGTTTACAGGTCCTATCGCTATGATGTTTTCCCTCGCCGGAGGATTATCCAGCATGCTTATTATGAAGCTTGCCATAAAACTTAAGGTGTTTTCAAATATAGGTGTAAGTGTAGCCGGGAGTTGCATACATAATTTTGCGCAACTTATCGTTGCAATTGCGATACTGGATACTTTTAACATAATATACTACATACCTGCTCTAATAGTATCCGGCATAATAAGCGGTGTTGCAATAGGTATACTTACTACTATTGCTCTGCCTAGAATTGAAGCTGCCGCAAACAGATAACCCCTCTACAAACTCCCAAGGAATTCATCCACCTCATGCCTTACCCTTTCAAGATCCACATGCATAAATTCTCCATCCTTATACACTACATTTCCATCGATGATGGTCATTTTAATGTTTTGAGGAGACATGGAATAAACTATATTGGACAGTAGATCATTGTGTGGATACATGTTCGGCATTCGTATATCAACCAGTATCATGTCCGCTCTATACCCGCTTTTTATAATTCCCGCATCATCTCTTCCTTGAGATAAAGCGCCGCCTCGAGTTGAGGCAAACAGTAGTTCCCTGAGTGTGATCCCATTTTCTGCGCCCCTTAAATTTTTAGAAAGAAGCCCTGCAAGTTTTATTTCTTCATTATAATTAAGACTGTTATTACTGGCTACACCGTCCGTTCCTATGGCAAGGTTTATACCCTTATCCACGATTCTCTTGGTATCGCAAATACCGCTTGCAAGCTTTAGATTGGAAACGGGATTGGTGACGACGGTAGCGTTATGATCCTTGATAATATCAAGATCCTCATCATCCACCCATACGCAGTGCGCGAGTGTGGCAGGTACACCCAGTAATCCTTGTATTTCAAAGTATTTTACAGGAGAGACGCCATGCCTTTCTATGCATTCATCCCTTTCCTTTTTTGTCTCGGATACATGAATATGCGTTCTTAAGTTTTTTTGTTCGGTAAATTCCGCAAGGGCTTTGCAAAGCGCAGGCTTTGATGTGTACTCTGCATGTATGCTGGTATCTATTAAAATTTCATCGTTATTTATTCCATGAAAATCTTCAATAAGCTTCTTTAAATCCTGCACTTTTTTAAGCTCTGAAAATTTTCCCGTAAGATCTCCGTCAAACCCGAGCGATATATTGGCCTTCATCTTGGAGTCCAATATACCCCGAGCTATGCTGTCACAGTAAAAATACATGTCGGTGGAACTCACTATCCCTGCAGATACTGCCTCTGCGGTGGCAAGCAGCGTTGCATTATATACTATGTCTCCATTTAACTTTGCTTCCAATGGAAATATTTTCTTAAACAACCATTCATCAAGTGGCAGATCCTCTCCAAGTCCTCGCATTATACTCATGGCAAGATGTGTATGAGCATTATAAAAACCCGGCATAGCGAGCATACCGTCAGCATTTATTACATCTTCACCCTCTGTATTTAAATCAAGGTTCTTACCGATTTTATGAAATCTGCCGTCCTTAATATGAATTGCGCTTTCCTCTACAATATTGAAATCTTCATCTAAAATCAATGCATTTTTTATTACCATATCCCACTCTTTCTATTGTCTTTAAACCGGCTTCCCTCTGTACCTTCCTATTAAACTTTCAAAATCTATTTCCATACTGATTATGCACAGGAATAATATAAGAGCTCCGATATAACCCACAACGCCGAGCCTTTCACCTGCAAATATAAATCCTACTATTGCAGATACGAGTGATTCAAAGCTCCCTATGATACCCATCCTGCTGGCGGTAGTATATTTCTGACACGAAGGTATTGCAACTGCTGTAAATGCCGTACAAAATATTGCCAAATAAAGCAGGGCTACAATCTCTCTTGTAGAAGTAACTGATATTGCATTTTTTTCGAATACAACCGAAAAAAGAAACGATAATACGCATACTATGACCACTTGAATGCTCGCAATTGCTATAGGATCCAAGTTCTCCTCCTGCACGGCCTTTTCTGTAACGATTATATTTACAGCGAAGGCAAATGAACACGCTATGCAGATGATATCACCTATACCGAATGTAAACTCACCGCCCAATGTAAGACATCCCACACCTATGAGGGTAAGGGCGGCTATAATTGCTATTTTTTTCTATTTTTCTTCTTTATTACGAAAAACTCGATGAGTGGAGTTATTATAACAGCAAGGCAACACAAAAACCCGGCATTTGAAACCGTCGTAAGCCTTGCACCGAACGCTCCTGTGAGATAGAAGGTGAACATCAAAAGCCCAAGTATGGCGCCAAACTTGAGGGTCTTCCTTTCTAATGACAGTCTCTTTCTAAACACCAACAGTATTATTACAGAAGAAATCCCGAATCGAATTGCATTCAGCATGAAGGGCTCTACGCCTGCAAGCTCGTGTTTGATCACATAATAGGTGCTCCCCACATGGCAACCGCTAAAAATCAGCACGAGGTCTGCTATCTTACTATTTTTTTCAAAACACCCTCTAACCCGTCGCTACAAACATTTCAAGAACCAAATCCGCCGGCATCAGTCCTGTTTTTATCTTCTCATCTGCAGAATATGCATTTTTTAAAAAGGTCAACCAAGCTGTGTATACTATATCTCCCGGCCACCGGAATGGATTTCTTTATTCTGTAAGGGTTGTATGGAAGAACTTTTATCATGCTGCTTTCGCCCTTGCCGAGTGCGGTGCATTCCCTTATGGCAAGGAGCATTTCAAGTTGCGATATTATAAGTCCCAATAGAGAAAATTCATTTTTGCCCGGTATCATAAGATCCCTTAGAAGGCGCAGCGCCTTATCCTTTTTGCCGTAACCTATTGCATCCAGCAATAAAAACACGTTGTTTTCCAGGCTTTTTAGATGTTACCTTCGAAATATCATCCTTTTTAATTTCCGCCTTATCCGTGCTATACGCAAGCTTTATCGCTTCATTTGCAACGCTGTAGAGATCCTCACCTGAATCCCTCGACCCGTACTTAAGTTCTGAAATCAAAAACTCTGCAGCCTGATACGATATAGTTTTGCCGCATTCTTCCACACGTTTTCTCACAAATGAATTCGCCTGAGATAGGCTAAGCCTTCCCTATATCAAAAAAACTCGCCTGCCGCTTTAAGCTTTCTGATCGGCGTTGAAACCGCCGCTCCGCCTAACTTTTTGCTGCCTATCAGCAGTATAACTTCACCTTCAAGATTAGTCGCTATCTCAGTGAGTTTCTCGATTTCGGATTTTACCGCTAGAGACTTACCTGCCTCTTTAAAGGCTTCCTTTATTACTATGAGCTTTTTCTTACTCCCCATAGGGAAGGTTCCCGTAGACATCTCTATATCAGAAGCCGCTACGCTTCCATCATAAAACCGCATAATCAAAATCAAGCATATCGGGATCGACATGCTTTTTTTCTGATTCTATCCACTATCCAATCAAAAAAGATATGGTTCATCAGACCTTACGAACATAAGCCCCGAAATATCTTTTTCAATGAGGCTCATACACTCCCTAAACCCTGCTACCGGTTCTTTACCGTATGCCATAAGACACTCTTTTTCGTAATGCTCTGTAATATCATTTACCATGACCGTTGTAAATATTATATCACACGCAGTCCTGTCGTCTCTTTCAAAGAAGCTGAATTTATGCATACATTAAGTGATAAGATTACAGGTACAATGTTTCGATTAATTTGTATTTTTAACTGCACCATACTTGTGCGCCAAAGAGAACGTCAAACATAAACAAAAGCATCATTCATAAACAGTTTATTATTTCTTGTCATGTTTATTGAATAATTGAAGAAATGATGTCATACCTCTTTAAATTTTTCCCGTTTCCTCTATTAAAAATTCTCTTCTTCATAATCACCACCGTGCCCATGGTATCGTTTCTATATACTGCAGCGCCTACATTTTTGAGCCTACGCAATGTTTCCTTCGATGGATGTCCGTACATGTTTTTCCCCACCTGAATTACCGCTACCTTAGGAGATACCTTAGTCAAAAATTCATCCGTACTTGAATACCTGCTCCCATGGTGCCCTACCTTTAATACATCCGATTTTAGAGCCTCGCTTTTTATTATTCTTTCAGTATCTGCACCTGCATCCCCTGTAAATAACAACTTTAACCCGTTAAACGCAAGTCGTATAACAAAACTGTTTTCATTCTCGCCGCTTCCCATCTGAAGTGCTTTTGAAATGTCACTTCCCTTAAGATTTCCATCTGCAATATTTTTTTCACCTTGTTTCTCCGAGACATCTTCTTTAGGGTACATCACATCCATGCTCACACCCTTATCAAGGTTAATTTTATGTGGAGCCGTTAAAAACACTATGTCCTTTTTATTCATTTTAGTGGCCTTGGATATTAAATTCACCTTATTTCTATGATATTTCGTAACGATCAATTTCTTAACCATACCCTGCCTTGCTATTTCGAATAATCCGTCATAATGATCCCTGTGTAAATGCGTTAAGATGGCTAAATCTATCATTTTCGTACCATTTTTTAAAAGATACGGCTTTAACACTGCATTGCCGATGTCTCTATTCATCTCGCCCCCACCATCTATCAAAATGTTTTTACCGGAAGCCGTTTTTTTATATGGGTGCAATCACCTTGTCCCACATCTAAAAACGTAATGCCTTCCTTTCTATGCGAATCTGTAAAAGTACTCATGGATAAGGCGCACATCAATATGCACACTACCATAGCCACTATCTTTTTCCTCCGCTTCCTTGCCTTCCACACCGCAAATATTTCAGAAGAAAAAGAATATGCCCCATAATAAATTATAAGAAAAAGCATCGATGGAGCCGGGACTACATAACTGAACCTGCCACCCGCATAAAACCAATCGTTTACAGCAATGATCACCTTACATACGGCATGTAAAAACGAAGTAATTACCTTTGTTATGACGAAAAACATCAAGCGGCATTACAAGCAATAATAACATTCCACCTACCACCACAAACCCCGCAAAATATACTACCGGGAAATTCACTCAAAAAGCCGAACGGATTGAATAGATTAAATACACTTTGAGTAAAAGGCGAAGTACCGAGTTGCACGCCTGCAAGCGATCCCAGTTCTTTAAACTTATAAAGCCGCCTTGCTATCACAGCTATGGTGATAATCGCCAGAAAAGACATCTGAAATCCTATATCCATGATCATAAGCGGTTTAGCTACCGCAAGAATAAACAGCACTACAAAACTTACATTTAAAAGATCAAATGCCCTATGAAGCCTTGTTGATATCAGATGAACCAGCACAATTGCAAATGCCCGTATTGTGGATGCAGCAAACCCGGACAACATTACATAAAAGAGCAACAATGATATCACAACCACGGCATAGATGTTCTTCTTCCTATGCCTCCAAAGTTTCGATATTGCGAGATATATTATGCCTATGTGAAGTCCGCTTATAGCGAGGACATGGGCGGTGGTATTCTCCCTGAAGCTTCTCTGCGTATCTTCATCAATACCTGTTTTATCGCCGGCTATCATCGCAAATACAAGCCCCGCTTCTTTCGCCTGCATGTTCTTATACAAGCAGGCTTTAAAACGTTCTCTCACCTCATATATGCATTTTTTTACATCGCCTCCTATACCATAACTTTTACCGATTATCTTAAAGTGCTGCACATCCACGTAAGCACTATACCGTATACCCCGAGACATCAAATATTCTCTATGATTAAATCCTCTCGGGATCCTGTTCGGTTCCGGCTGCTTCAGCTCTATATCTGTTTTCACCGCGATACCGACGAGGCTACTTAATTTTACATGTTTTCCAACTTCCGAACTGACCATGACCTTTTCACTCGGTAATGTCCTTCCGTTCGCCTCTATTATCCTTAAAACCAGATTTATCTTTCTATTGTCTCCGCCCTTCATTAGTCCCGTGGATCTTGAGATTGATTTCTCGTCCTCCTTTTTCATATACATCTTCGATGTTAGCTCTTACATTGATTTTCTTGCCGATATATTTATCAAACCCTCCACCTGAAAAATAATTAAATGAAAAATTTAAGCACCCCAACGCCATGAGTACGACGGCAATTAACACCCTATGCTTTCCCTGCAATGACCTTCGCCTTCGTTGAGCTTCACAAGCGTGAACGCAGGAAGCGCTAAAATCAAATTTTCATATCTTATCTCCCCGAATCTTCCCAAAAAAAAATCATAATGTAAAGCCATGCCTAAAATGTAAAACCCTGATATGAATATAATCGGTCTTCTCATTAAAGCCTCCTCAAGATAACTTATCACGCTACCCTTAAGGCTCCTGAAAATCGACAAAATCCGCCGTTTTTCGGCATCGGATTTACAAATAATGATATAATTGTTCTTGAGTTAATCACCTATAAGATGAGAAAGGATTCCGCATGAATATTACCAAAGACACTAAGGTTTTACATATTTTAAACACCTACCCCGAACTTAGAGAAAAACTGCCGAAATTGATCCCAGGTTTAAGAAAATCAATTCTCCCATGGCAAGAATCTTAATTTCCTCGTGGACAATGGATGATATAAGCAAAAAAAGCGGTTACAGCGTAGAAAAATTAATTGCGATGCTGGATGATATCATAGAGATAAATCCAGCTAAGTTATTGCAACCTCAGCCATTTCATGGTATAATTAGCTACGTGATTTTTAAAAATATATGGAATTTGAAAGGTGCAACATGGATAAGAAACCTAGAATACCAAAATCAACTGCAATGCAAAAGGGCTGCACATAACCTTGCCAACGAACTTCAAGACACGAATTCAAGACCAAGCCGAAAGGCGACAAGGCCAATGGCACTCGGACGCAAAAAACAAAATAAACAATGAAAATATCAAACAACGGAGCAAAATGCCTCTAAGAAAACGAGGTAACGGTTCATCCGGCGGCGGATCAAAACCACCTAAAAAAAAGATGAGTATAACAAAGCGCATAATTATATATATACTGTTGATTGGAATCGCAGTGGAATAGGCATAACATCTTACGCTGCCTATGTCATATATAGCGCACCTAAGATAGAACCAAAAAGAATCTACGATTCACTTTCAGAGCGTTCTACACTTTACGATGAAAAAGGCAAACAGATAGAACATATATTCTCTGAAACGAGCAACAGAAAAAATGTAAGCTATAAAAAATTTCCGAAAAACCTCACTAATGCCGTAATAGCTATAGAAGATAAAACGTTCAGAACCCACCACGGGTTTAACTTTATTCGTATGGCCCGGCGCAGTGTTTGAACGATTAACGGAAAGCAAAGAATAGGCGGCACAAGTACTATAACCCAACAGCTCGCAAGAAACGCATACCTATCCACTACCAAATCCGAAAGATCATTAAAACGTAAACTTATAGAGGCATACTATGCTATCGAAATAGAGAATAACCTAACTAAAGACCAAATAATTGAAGCTTATCTCAACTCCATCTTCTATGGACAGGGAGCATTTGGAATTGCGGAAGCTTCTCACACGTACTTTTCGAAGGACGTATCAAAGCTCAACTTAAGCGAATGCGCCGCCATCGCTGCCCTTCCGCAGGCACCTGATCATTTTGCATTTTTTAAAACCATACCTGAAGGAAGCAGAGTATCAGCTAAAAATATCATAAGATACAAGGGCAATCAATATCTCTACAACGGTGAGGTATCTAAGCCTCGAAGAAATCAGGTTCTGCAAAACATGGCTGATCAGGGGCTTATAACAAATGCTCAAAAAAATGCAGCCCTTAAAGTCGACCTCAAGAAAAGATTGAAACCGAATCCAAGCAAGGGTAATCCAAAATATGCATACTTCTCCGACTTCGTTGTGGAACAAATAATAAGAGACCTTATGAAGAAATATCATTTGGATTATGCCTCCGCAAGAACAAGCATCTACACAAAAGGGTTTAAAATCAGAACTTCACTAAACAGGAACATGCAAAGTGCAATAGATACGAAGTTTAAAGATTCCGGTAACTTCCCTAACCTCACGAACATAAAAAAAGGACAGAGACGGCAATATCTTAGATAAAAATGGCAATGTAGTGTTGCAGCCCTACTCAGATTTCTTTTGGTGATAATGATGCCTTCACTCTAAGAAAGAGCGAATACAAGAAAACATCTCAAGGTATAAAGTTGCTCGCCGGCAACAGGCTTTAAATTTATCAAGACCAAGGTTCAGGACGGCAGAAAAGAAATAACGGATTACAGCATAGAATTTAAAAATATCTATAAATCCGACGGATATAGAATACGTATATACCAAGGCGGAGCTTTGCTCATACCTGCCAAATACAAAAGTATCGATTCGCAAGGTAATGTCACCGTAAGCAAGGCATTTTTCTCAGAAAAAAGCACCAAATCCATAGTTAAGAAACGTGGTAACGAGTATGTATTTTCAAAATCCGGCTACATTCTAAAACAGGGAGTAGTACAGCCCCAAGCTGCTATGGTGGTATCCGACATAAAGACAGGCGCCATTAAAGCGATGTCCGGAGGAAGAAATACGGAAGGTAGAAATCTCTACAACAGAGCACTTATGCCAAGGCAACCCGGTTCATGCATAAAGCCTATAGGCGTGTATGGTCCTGCGTTACAACAGGCATATGAATACCAGAAAAAAGGTTCTTCACAGAGTCCTATAACATATCCGGGGCTTGACGGATCTACTAAAACGGAGAACTATGGACGCTACTGGACGGCTACATCCCCTATAGTGGACAGTCCGATATATTACAACGGCAAAAAATGGCCAAAAAACTGGTATAACGGTTACAAGGGTACTACCTCTCTAAGGCGTGCTGTACAGCAGTCTGTAAATACCTGTGCCGTTAAAGTTTTCCAAAGTCTTGGACCTACATATGTAACGGAAAAATTAAGAGCGCTTGGAGTATCTACGATAAGAGATGACGGATCATCGGCAAACGACCTCAATCCTTCAGCACTTGCTCTCGGTGGTATGACATCCGGTATTTCACCTTTAGAGATGACGGCAGCCTACGCTTCCTTCCCTAACAAAGGTAAGTATGTAAGCCCTAAGGGATACTTGAGTGTAACGGATAGAAACGGCGTTACTCTACTTAAAAACGAATCAAAAAAGACCAAGGTGTTCGATGACGGTGTTGCCTTCATAATGACGGATATACTTCGCTCGGTAGTTACACAAGGTCTCGGTACACCTGCCTCCGTACAAGGTCAGCTAATAGCCGGGAAAACAGGTACTACTTCAGATACCTATGATATATGGTTCTGCGGATTCACACCTAAGTATGCCGCAGCGTTGTGGATAGGTAATGATGTAAATATAGAACTCACCGAAGGTAGTGACTCGGCTTCACGCCTCTGGGGAAAAATAATGGCTGCAGTACTTGCAGGTAGAAGTCCCGGAAGCTTCCCGGCCATGCCTTCAAATGTAATCCGTGCAGGCGATTACTACATTCAGGGAACTCAAGGCGGACGCCGTGCATATCCTTCTTCCGGTCAAAACAACTATACTCGCCCGCGCAACAATACAAAACCGGCAGGAGGAAACAACAATCCACCTCCAAAACCTCCAAAGCCGCCTAAACCGGCTGAACCCGAAAATCCGCCGGATACACCCGAACCATAAAATTATCCACTCATAATTTTCATTTAAACTTATAGGCTTAGCAATACTCTTTGCTAAGCCTATTTCAATGCTTATATAAACTTCAATGCATTACATTAAAAAACGCTACTTAAGTATTATCCAACCACCCTTTTTATTCGATCCGATACGCTTAATAATCCCTTTTTCTATCATAGATTGCAAAGATCTTTTCACTGTGGAAACTGAACAGTTTAATTTTTCTGCCATTTCAACGCGTGTTAATTCTAGGCCTTTCACGTAAAATATCCACTATTTGCCGTTCTCTCTCATATATGTCTGCCGTAACATTTTTTATAGGGTCATTTATAGGGTCATTTATAGGGTCATTTTGAGCCGATAAAAATTTACCGCTTATGTGCATCTCTCTATTATGTAATTCATTCTTTTCATCACAAAAGATTTCTTAAAAACTTTTTCTAAAATTCTGTCGTCTCATAAATTCCATCTTTAATATTATTATAGTTGGCTGACCAAAAGCATTCCTAAAATACCAGGAATGTTTAGCAACAAATCGTTTTCAACACCAAACCCAAGCATCCTAAGATATTTTATGAGAAAATACCGCTGTAGTTCTGGTATTACCTTCGCCAAAAATATGAATCTGCCAAAGTCTTGAAATAAATATGGCTAAATGATGAATCGTTTCATCCATCGTCAATCCGTTAAACCTGAAATCCCTTTTCTTGAGAAAAATCATATTCCAATGTCTCTTTAAGAGTTAATGATCCTGCATATGAAACGGTATCACCATCGAGCACCCATTCTTTTTTTGTGATATTATAATCACGAATTTTTCCGGCATGAGAATATATGCCTGCAAATAATTCTCTGTGAATTGAGATGTACTGTGCTGGCGAGAAATTAAAATATTTATCTGACAATAGTTTTGTAATCCTTGCAGATACTTTTATCCGCTTCTTCTGTTCGTGCATCTCTATCCGGACAAACGCCTTTACTCTCATAGTAACTATTTATATGCTCGCCCACCCTCGTCTATAGAAAGTTCCCCGTCAATACTCTTTTGCAGTCTCATATAAATATTCTGACGGTTTTAACCCATCTACATCCTGTAGACCGATTGCGGTAGACCATGCCTGACCTAATTCTCTTCTGCCGGGAGGAAGATTTTTAATATACTCGCTAAACGGATCATTATTTATATCTTTCATGCTCTACCTCCTTTTTATATTCTATTAATCTACTACCAAAAGCCATAACTAGAATCTATTATTTTTCGTACTATCTCATACATAGTATCCCCGCTGCAACGGATACATTAAGCGAATCGAAATCGTTGACCATAGGAATTGAAACTTTATAATCACTTTCGTTAAGGCAAAGTTTACTTATACCTTTGCCTTCATTACCGAGAACAAGAGCTACAGAACCACCAAACTCCTGTTCAAAGCAAAGAATCACCATTTGCATCTGCCGCATATACCCAAAAAGCCTCTCTGCTTCAGATCCTTAAGAGCCGCAGCAAGATTTGTCACCATTATGCACGGTATGCTAAAAATTGCACCCTCTGAAACCTTTGCAACTATAGGAGTAATACCGGCAGCCCTATCCTTTGCAATTATTATCCCATGTACACCTGCGCACCTGGCTGTTCTTATGATGGCTCCAAGATTCCTCGGGTCTTCTATCCTATCGAGCACGAGCACGAGCGGCTTTTCACCCCTGCTGTCGACTAACCTCAGTGCATCATCTATAGTGCTATATGCAAATTTATTAAATACCGCAATGCACCCTTGAGCATCGTTTTTCTGAAATGAATTCTGCTATTTCGTCATCATCTATATATTTCGGGCGCAAACCTTTGGAGATAGCAAGATCCTCTATTCCTTTTTGATTTTTCTTCTTTTTACTTGAAAAATATATCTTTTCTATATACTTTGCACTATGTATCAACGCCTCTTCCACAATATTTCTACCGTACACCAAAAACTTATTTCCCTAAATCCGTCTTCTTTGCATCTCTGTTCTTATTTTTCATATTTTTACGACTTGTGTTATCTGTTTTAAGCTTTTACCCTCCATAGTTACATCATTATGTAACTTACTGCCACGGCACCTGTCTTTCGCCTTTCTTTACCTGTCATCATTACTTCATATCCTGTTATATATACAAAATTTAAATTTTACATCGTTTTCTTCTATGAGAGTCTTTCACTCTCAATTACGAAACTTTATCTTCATCTAAATTAGGGAAAAACGTGTCTCCGCTGTATTCTATTATAAATTTTCGTAACAAATACCTTGTCTACATCATCTAAAAACTGCCTATAAATCGCACCACCACCTGCAACAAAGACGTCAGCAGGATGGAGATCCTTTACCTTCTCAAGCACTTCCTCCTGGAATGGCAGACATATGCTCCTTCAGCCTTATACGATGCATTCTTGTATAGCACTATGGTCTTGCGTCCCGGAAGAGGTTTTTCCGCTGGGGAAGGATTCTAAAGTTTTTCTACCGACTATCAGGGTTTTGCCTATGGTCTTTTCCTTGAAGTATTTAAGATCCTTGGGAAGATGCACCAATAGTCCGCCGTCTTTACCTATACACCAATTTTTATCAACTACTACTATAGCGTTCCCACGATACCTCAGGTTATATAGCTATTGGTATATCGATGATTTGCGGACCCGCTTTATAATTTTCCACTTTAATATCGTCTGCGCTGAATTTATAAAAATCATCAACTCTCTCATCTATGAAAAATTTCGGCGCATCATATGATTTTCTACTGATGAGATCCTCTATCATGGGAATATGCCTGTCATATATATGAGCATCAGCTATAACATGTACCAGTTTTCCGGGCTTAAAGCCACACACCTTCGAAAGAAGATGAAGAAGTACGGAATACTGCACAACATTCCAATTGTTCGCTGCCAAGATGTCTTGCGACCGCTGGTTCAAAATGCCGTTGAGCTTATCTCCCGTAACGTTGAAAGTCATGCTATAAGCACACGGTTCAAGATTCATCTCGGAAATATCGCTGAAATTATATATGTTGGTCAAAATTCTTCTCGAATACGGATTATTCTTAAGCTGCCAAATTACGTTATCCACCTGATCCATTTCACCCTGAGCAAACTTATATTTCTTAGCCATCTGATATCCATAGGCCTTTCCTATGCTACCGTTTTCGTCGGCCCATTCATCCCATATGCTGCTGTTAAGATCCTTTATATTGTTTGATTTTCGTTGCCATATCCAGAGGAGTTCATCCACTGCAAGCTTTATGGCTGTAGGCCTTAATGTGAGCGCCGGGAACTCTTCCGAAAGGTCATATTCATTCACGATACCGAACATCTTTATGGTATGCGCCGGCGTACCGTCACTCCATTTAGCCCTTACTTTTTGCCCTTTGCTGCTGTAACCTTGGCTCAGTATCTTGCTGCACATATTTTTAAAGATATCATCCGCCTTACTCATTCTCCATCTCCTTTTCATCAATAGAATCGCTATGCCCGTCCAGTATTCCTATTATGTTTGCTATTACTTCATCCATCCTTAAAGTGTCACCCGTCAAATATAGGTATCCTAGCAATGCTTCCAGTGCCGTTGCATATTTATATGTTACATGATCTACATTCTTAGGCTTTGTTTTTTGCTTTTTATTTCTGGCTCTTCTAAACACTTCCTTTTCTACATCTTCCAATGTATTTTTCAAGCATTTTAGCTGCTCTCGCCTGCGAAACCGCACTTACGTATTTTATAGCCTTAGTATGTAAATTGTCTACTTGTTCACTTTTCGAAATGAGCATCTGCCTAATCTTTACCTCATACACCGCATCTCCCATGTATGCAAGCTGAGTGGCATTCATCCTTGCAATTTCATCTCTTTCCCTATCAAGCACTAACTCTCTCCTCTATAAAATCTTCAACGCTTCAATGATACGTACTCATCAGAATCATTGCAAAGCCCTAGCTTTTTCCCTTCTACAAATCTTCTATGCCTTGACTATCTGCATACCCTCAGGCATATCCTTTATCTCATATCCCAGCTTAAGAACTTCATCTCTAAGCTCATCCGCTCGCTTGAAATCCTTGTTTTTTCGAGCCTCTTGGCGCTCGTCTGCAAGAATCTTCACATTCTCGGGTATTTCTTCAGTGCCTTCCCCCTGTAAAAATCCCAATATATTCGAAACTTCTTGCAGTTTCGACAATGCAAGCCTTGCATATTCTTTACCGTTTTTTTCAAGCTGAGAATTAATATCGGTTACCATCTCAAAGATATCCGTAATAGCATCGGCGGTGTTCAAATCATCTTCCATATGCATTTTAAAGGAATCTATCCTCTTATTTAACTGATTTATGCAGTCTTCGCTAACCTCACCTTCATGACCGTCTTCTATGATATACTGCAGGTTTTCCTTAGCACGTCTTATTCTATCGAGCCCCGCCTTAGCTTGGTGTATCAGTTCCTTACTGAACTCAATGGGATTTCTATAATGCCCCTGCAACAAGAAAAATCTGAGTGTTTCACCGTCGAATTCTTCAAGCAACTCTCTCACGGTAAAAAAATTCCCCTTTGACTTGCTCACCTTCTCCTTGTTCATAGTGATGTACCCGTTATGCATCCAGTACCTGGCAAACGGCCTTCCCGTGCAAGCTTCGGATTGAGCTATCTCATTTTCGTGGTGCGGGAAACAAAGATCCCTTCCTCCCGCATGAATGTCTATAGTATCTCCCAAAAATTTTTGTGCCATGGCGGAACACTCAATATGCCACCCGGGACGCCCCAAACCCCAAGGTGATTCCCACGCTATTTCATCAGGTTCCTTTCGAGCCTTCCAAAGTGCAAAATCCAGAGGGTCATGCTTCTTTTCCTCGATGTTGATCCTGGCACCTGCTTCCAGCTCATCTATATTTTGATGTGAAAGCTTACCATATTCTGAAAAAGCCCTGGTTTTATAGTAAACATCACCGTCAACCTCATACGCAAAACCCTTGGTTATCAGTTTTTTCAATAAACGCTATGATATCGGACATATTCTCCGTAACCTTAGGATGAAGGCTAGCTTCCCTTACATTAAGCGCTTTTGCATCCTGAAAATATTCCTTTATATAATTGATGCTCACTTCATTTTGCCGTAATACCTTCTTCCCTCGCTTTGTTGATTATCTTATCATCGACATCGGTGAAATTCTGGACAAAATTAACCTTATAACCTATGTATTCCAAGTATCTGCGCAAACAATCAAAAACTACCAGCGGGCGGGCATTCCCGAGGTGAAAGAAATTATAAACTGTGGGTCCACATACATAAATATTCGCTTCACCCTCATTAATGGGCACAAATTCTTCCTTTTCACGTGTCATGGTATTGTATATCTTCATTCCGTCTCCTATTTCAGCTTTTTCAAGCTCACAAATTTCTTTCTTCAACTCTCTCACTTCATCTTCCAATGTGGATTTATCCAGGACCCATTGCCCTTCTTTTTCATTTGTAATACTATTTCTCAGAGTTTCAAGCGCCTCTTCTATCTCCTTGAAATGCACTTCAACAGGGTTTGGCAGATGTATCTGGTCAAGCTCACACGCCGGCCTTTGATCCTTGCAATTTACAAGCGTTGCCGGTATTCCCACAGCCGTGCAGCCGTCCGGCACTTCCTCAGCACCACGGAGCCCGCTCCAACCTTAGAATTATCACCTATTCTAAACGATCCCAAAACAGCAGCTCCGGCACTTAGTACCGCTCCATTTCCTATTGTAGGATGCCTCTTACCCGTCTCTTTGCCGGTACCTCCAAGCGTCACGCCCTGGTATATGGTCACATCATCTCCTACTTCGGCAGTCTCTCCTATCACCACTCCCATACCGTGATCTATAAAACATCTTTGCCCTATGGTTTGCGCCGGGATGAATTTCAATACCTGTAAAACCATCTACCCAGCTGAGATACCATCCTTGCAAGCAACTTTAAATTAATCTTATATAGAGTATGCGACAGTGAATGAAAAATAAGTGCCCATACTCCCGGATAACATAATATTACTTCAAGCGAGTGCCTTGCTGCGGGATCTCTTTCCATTACAGCCTTGATATTTCCATGCGTTCTTTTAAAAAATCCCATTATTTCTCCTATAGCCTAAATAAACCACAGTAATTAAATACCGCAGCGTAGCCACGTTTAAACACCGTCAATAATTACTTGATGCAGTAAAACGCATCCCCGCCCAGGTACTCTGCTGCAGGTCCTATAAGCTCCTCTATCCTGATAAGCTGGTTGTATTTGGCTATTCTATCGGTCCTTGACAAGGATCCTGTTTTTATCTGACCTGCATTTGTAGCAACCGCAAGGTCTGCAATGGTAGTATCTTCCGTCTCACCGCTTCTATGCGAAATTACTGCTGTATATCCGGCTTTCTTTGCCATTTCGATGGCATCTAATGTCTCTGTGAGCGTTCCTATCTGATTCACCTTGATAAGTATGGAATTCGCAATGCCTTGCTCTATTCCCTGCTTTAGCCTTTTTGTATTTGTAACAAACAGGTCATCTCCTACGAGTTGGACTTTTGAACCAAGTTTTTCCGTAAGCTCCTTCCATCCTTCCCAATCATCTTCAGCAAGACCGTCCTCTATTGAAATAATTGGATATTTTTCCATAATTCGGCATAGTAATCGACCATTTCAGAACTTGTCATGGTCTTACCTTCTCCCTCGAGAATATACACCCTTTTGTCATTATCATAGAACTCGCTGGATGCGGCATCGATAGCTATCTTGATGTCTTCTCCCGCTTTATATCCGGCTTTTTCAGTAGCTTCAAGGATCACCTTTATTGCATCCTCGTTTGTCTTCAAATTAGGAGCAAAGCCGCCTTCATCTCCTACCGTGGTTATCATGTTCTTGTCTTTAGTACTTTTTTAAGTGCCGCAAAATTTCTGCGCCCATTCTAATAGCTTCTCTGACGCTGTCTGCACCTACAGGCATTATCATAAATTCCTGTATATCTACGAGTATTATCCGCATGCGAACCTCCATTTAAGATGTTCATCATAGGTGTAGGCAATACTTTCGCATTTACTCCGCCTAAATATTGAAATAACGGCATTTTAAGACTGGCTGCAGCGGCCGATGCCACCGCCATACTCACACCGAGCATGGCATTCGCACCCAAATTTTTCTTGTTTTCAGTGCCGTCAAGATCGATCATGAAATTATCTATGAGAACCTGATCAAACGGACCTATTCCTATCAGCTTTTCAGCTATTATTTCTTCTATATTTTCTACCGCCTTCAAAGTACCCTTGCCGTTATACCTATCCTTGTCTTGGTCACGGAGCTCCAGCGCTTCATGAACACCTGTGGACGCTCCCGAAGGTACAATCGCCCTTCCAAGGCTTCCATCAGATAGTGCTACCTCAACCTCTACCGTAGGATTTCCCCTCGAATCGAGTACTTCTCTTGCGTGAATGTCCTCTATAATAACCATCTTTTCCTCCTTATAAAAAAATCTGTAATCCTATGCCTTCATAACCAAACTTTCAAACGATTGCGCCTCAAGGCTTGCGCCTCCTACAAGTGCTCCGTCGATGTTTTGCATCTTCATAAGCTCGCTGATGTTCTCAGGCTTCACACTACCGCCGTATTGAATCAATATGCTCTCTGCAATGTCTCCATACTTTAAAGCCAATATACTTCTTATAAAGCCACACATCTCTTCCGCATCTTCTGCGCTCGCTACCTTACCCGTTCCTATCGCCCATATAGGTTCGTAAGCTACTATGATTTTTAGCATCTTCCTTTCCTATACCGCTAAAGGCGCTTTTCATCTGCTTTTTACATGATCCTTGTGAGTGCCTTCCTCTCTTTGCGCCAATACTTCTCCTACGCAAAGTATAGGGGTAATCTCCTTTGACAATACAGCCTTAAGTTTTTTGGAAACTATTTCATCCGTATCACCAAAGAGCTGACGTCTTTCAGAATGCCCTACTATACAAAGTTCTGCACCTGCATCCTTAAGCATCGACACACTTATCTCACCCGTGTATGCCCCCTTTTCTTCAAAGTAGGCATTTTGAGCTCCTATCTTTATCTTACTTTTATCAAGTGCGGTTTTAACTTGCGTAAAATACAGTGCCGGCACACAGATTCCGGCACAATAACATCATCTTTTATCGTCATATCCTGTATCTTGGAGCAAAACTCCCCGATACTTGCGCTGTCCATGTTCATCTTCCAGTTCGCAACGATTGCCTTCCGTCTCATGTTAATCTCCTTATAAATCTTCGAGCACATCTATACCCGGTAATACCTTGCCTTCCAGGAATTCCAGACTAGCTCCTCCGCCTGTAGATACGTGTGTAATCTTATCGGAAAGCCCGAACTTGTTTACGGCAGCTGCTGAATCGCCTCCTCCTATAATGGAACATACATCCGCTTCCGCTATTGCCTCTGCGAGCTTTCTTGTCCCATTCTCAAACGGCTTTAATTCAAAAACACCCATAGGCCCGTTCCAAACCACCGTCTTAGCATTTTTTATTACTTCCGTAAAGTTCTTTATAGTCTTTATTCCGATATCAAGCCCCATTTTATCAGGCGGAATATCGGTTTATATCCACCTCAAAAGTTTCCACATCGTCTGCTATTTTCTCCGCTACAACCACATCCACAGGTAGGTGAACTTCCACATTCTTTTCACCGGCTGCGTTCATTATATTGTTTGCAAGTTCAATATCATCCAATAGAGATTGTCCGATTTCACAGCCCTTTTGCCTTAAGAAATGTATAACTCATGCCTCCGCCTATTATAATGGCGTCGACTTTATCCAAGAGGTTGCTTAGGATTCCGATTTTATCGGGGATCTTAGCGCCTCCCACTATCAAAACAAACGGTTTTTCAGGCTTTTCCAATGCTATGGATAGATGTTTTTATTTCCTTTTCTATGAGAAACCCTGAAACTGCAGGTAAATACTTGGCTACACCCATAGTAGATGCATGCGCTCTATGGCTTGTACCGAATGCGTCATCTACATATACGTCCCCGAGACTTGCAAGTTCCTTGGAAAAAGCATCATCGTTATCCGTCTCTTCCTTCCTGAACCTTACATTTTCAAGCAAACATACTTCGCCTTCATGGAGCTCACTAACCTTCCTCTTTACATCTTCGTCCACAACTATTTGAGAGCTGAAAAAATGCACTTCTCTTTTGAGCAATTCTCCAAGACGTTTTGCTACGGGCCGCAAGCTGAATTCCTTATCGGGTTCGCCCTTAGGCCTTCCAAGGTGCGACAGAAGCATGACCTTCGCTCCCTTATCCAGCATGTACTCTATGGTAGGTATAGCTTTAACTATCCTCGAGTCATCTTCTATTTCACCATTGCTGATACCAACATTAAAATCGCACCTGGTTACAACGGCCTTGCCGGTTAAATCGATGTCCCTTACAGTCTTTTTCACGTTTTCCTCCAATAGCCTCTCTTATGCGTTATTTAAACATCCTTGGATGCCATATAACTTATGAGTTCAAGCACCTTTGGCAGAATATCCGTATTCATTATCATAAAAAGGCTATTACCTTGAAGAAATGGTCGTTTAACTGGATACCCTGTCTCGCATCGAATATTGATGTGCACGGATCACCGATGAAATCTCTTGAAACAACTTCATCATCCACATATCGTAAGATACCTTTCATATATGTATTCGCAGCTTCCTTTATCTTCTCGCACATTCCCTCATAACTGGTGGGCTTCTCCGTGTGAATGTTTAGATCCACGAGCGATACGTCTTCTATAGGAACTCTGTATGATATGCCCGTAAGCCTTCCTGCCAAATCCGGAATTACCTTGCCTACCGCCTTTGCAGCGCCGGTGGTGGATGGAATTATGTTTCCAAATACACTTCTTCCCGTACGCCAATCCTTCATAGATCTTGAATCGACTACTTTTTGTTTTGCAGTAGCTGCATGGATGGTGGACATGAGCCCTTCTTCGATGCCCCAGTTATCATGGATTACCTTTGCAAGCGGCGCTAAACAATTAGTTGTACATGAAGCATTTGACACCACCTTCATTCCGGGATCATATTCTGTATGGTTCACCCCCATCACAAACGTAGGTGTCTCTTTATCTTTTGCAGGTGCAGATATAACGACCTTTTTAGCACCTGATTCGATGTGCACCATTGCTTTTTTCCGTAGTTGTATATGCACCTGTAGCTTCGACAATGTATCCGCTCCGCAATCGGTCCAATCTATGTTAGATGCATCAGATTCACTGTATACAGCTATCTTCCTGCCATCTATTGCAATTCCGTCCTTGATTGCTTCTACTTCCGCAGGGAATCTGCCAAATGTGCTGTCATACCTTAACATGTATGCAAGATACTCCAAATCCGCATTTCTGATATTGATACCCACTACCTCAATATCATCTCTTGATTCGGCAATTCTCATGATCACTCTGGAGATTCTTCCAAATCCATTAATTCCTACTTTAATCGGCATCTTTTCCTCCCTAACAAATCTGTAAATTTCATAAGTTCTACACGCTTAGGATAAAATTTCAACCTCAATAATTATAGCATATATTAAACTATTATTAGTATCTGCCGAGCAAAATCACCCTTCAAAAACTCGGTCTAAATTTTCCGCCCAAAAACTGTCTGCCTGAGTTTTTAAGTCCCCATAACATGAAACCTCTCAAAGCATACCGGTTGCAAGTGTGGTGCTGTCTAAGAATTTTTTATATGCCATACATTTAATTATATATATCCGTCTTAAATCATGTATTAGCTTTTAATTAGGCTTTTATAATTTTTAAGAATATGTTTTTACAGAATACTTCAAGCTTGAAGCCCTGTTACTATATTTAATCGCTACACATATTCTATCAGCACCCAGTTTGCCAAATCCATGCCGAGATCTGTCAATGCCAGCTTCCGCAATCACCATCCAATACAAGCAGCCTCGTTTTATAAAACCACAAGTTCGAATATCGCTTGCAAGATCTACCCCAAAAACGCTTTTTGCAACGCTTAAATCTACTCCTTCTTTCATTCTGAGTCCCTAGTGATCATGAAATCTGAAAACCCCGCCTTTTATATCATTTTTGTATCACTTCTTGCTTTTTTTAGTAAAGCCTTCAATATATATGAATTCATGTCATCCGTATTTTAAATCTTACGCAGGGATATCCCTTGCGTTCTAAGGTATTCGCATTTAATAAACCTTGCTGATTCAATGCATGAACAAGTCTTACCTCATCCCTAACTCACCCTCAGGCGTATCGCATCATTTCTACCTAGGAATGACGCTGCACCTAGTCCTACTCCCAAATACGGCTTATATCTCCAGTATTTAATGTTGTGTTTGCAGGCGAATTGTTTTTGCAAAGTTTGAAATCTCATTGATGAAACCCTAAGGCATCCAGTTCTTTCCCTTGCAGCTTCATGCATCCTCCTGTTTTTCTTCATCGCTCGGCATGACAAGGATGTCACTTTGTTACTGATTGCCGTGCCGGATGCAAGCTCCAAAGAATAAAGAGAAATATGTTTTGGCCCCTGAATTTGCCGCTTGTTTTATTCCTGCAATAGTTTAGATAAATTATTACCCGGAAAGCTCGAATATCAAATCTATATTGATATTATCTATATTGCCGGAAGCTATAAGATCAAGAGCTTTTTGCGGTTGGTCTTTCGTATAAACCGCCCGAGAGTATCCAATTCTTTATGATCAAAGCTTTGTACCCCGAGGCTCATCCTGTTTTATGCCGTAGCGCTCATATGCTTTTATCTTCCTGCGATTTAACGTTTCCCGGATTTGCCTCTATCGTAACTTCCGCATCTTCACTCATATTCCCGAAGCGTGCAAATAAATCGAAAAGCCCTTCGATATACTTAGGGTTCGCAACCGTAGGAGTGCCGCCTCCTATGAAGACGCTATCTATTTCATAACTTCCCGCAAGTCTCTTCAATGAAAACGTCAGCTCCCTATATAGAACTTTATAAATAATCATCTTCCACCTGAGGTGAATTATCAAACGATAGGAAGTCACAGTAGCTGCATTTCTGCACACAAAAAGGCACATGTACATATACTCCTAAAGTCGATTTATCCATAATATCCTACTTGTTCTTTATTTATCTTGATATTTAAGCACGGCTGTAAACGCTTCCTGAGGTACTTCCACCTTGCCAAACTGCCTCATTCGCTTCTTGCCGGCTTTTTGCTTTTCAAGTAACTTTTTCTTTCTTGATATATCACCGCCATAGCACTTTGCTATTACGTCCTTCCTTAACGCCCTGACCGTTTCTTCTGACATTACCTTCTGCCCTATCGCTGCTTGAATCGGCACTTCAAACTGATGTCTAGGTATGATGTCTTTGAGTCTTTCGCATATCATCTTGCCTCGTTTTCTGCACTGTCTTCATGTACGATTATTGAAAATGCATCCACAAGATCTTTGTTCAAAAGGATATCCAACCTGAGCAGTTTTGATTTTTTTCGTATCTTGAAAAATTCATGGTCCAGCGAGCTGCAACCTCTGGTTCTCGATTTTAATTGGTCAAAAAGTCATAACCACTTCGTTCAAAAGGCATGTCATAGTGAAGCACCACCCTGTTTTCGGTGACATATTCCATGTTTAACAACGTGGATCTTCTCTCTTGACAAATCTCCATGACGGTACCCACAAACTCCTTAGGTATCATGATATCAGCCTTTACTATGGGTTCCTGCATTTCCGATATGAGTGTTGGTTCCGGTAAATTGGAAGGATTTTGAACCATCTCAACGCTGCCGTCATTCATTACGACTCTATAGATTACGCTCGGTGAAGTGGTTATAACAGCCAGATTGAACTCTCTTCAGCCTCTCTACTATTATCTCCATGTGAAGTAATCCTAAGAACCCGCATCTGAAGCCAAATCCGAGAGCTATAGATGTTTCAGGTTCGAATGTAAGTGCGGCATCATTCACTTGAAGCTTCTCAAGCGCATCTTTGACATTTTCATAACTTTCGCCCTCAGCCGGATAAATTCCGCAAAATACCATGGATTGCGCCTTTTTGTATCCGGGTAGCGCCTTTTCCGTCGCTCTGTCTGCACAGGTTATCGTATCTCCTACCCTTGCATCTTTTACCTGCTTTATGCTCGCCTGAATATACCCTACATCCCCTGCACGGAGCTCTTTAGACTCTTGTGTAAACGGCACGCAATATCCTACTTCGGTAACTTCGTATTTCTTATCGGTGTTCATCATTTTTATAATGTCACCTTTTTTCACCCTACCGTCAAACACCCTTGCATAGATGATAACTCCCTTGTAATTGTCATAGTATGAATCGAATATCAAGGCCTTAAGAGGTTTTGATTCATCACCGGAAGGTGCAGGCACGTTCTTCACCACATCTTCAAGCACATCACTTATTCCAATCCCTTCCTTTGCAGAAATTTTTGGAGCTTCATTTGCTTCTATACCGATCAGATCTTCTATCTCGCTACAGGTTTTATCTATATCTGCACTCTGCAGATCTATCTTGTTGAGTACAGGCAAAATTTTAAGGTCTTCATCAAGCGCTAAATACACATTTGCCATCGTCTGCGCTTCCACACCCTGCGTTGCATCCACCACCAGCAATGCACCTTCACAGGCGGCAAGGCTTCGTGAGACCTCGTATGTAAAATCCACATGTCCCGGAGTGTCTATTAAATTCAGAACGTAATTTTCGCCGTTCTCAGCCTTATATTCAAGCCTGAGTAGTTTGAAGCTTGATTGTGATTCCCCTCTCTTTTTCCAAAGCCATATTATCCAAATACTGCGCATCCATATCCCTTACCTTTACGGCTCCGGCTTTCTCTATAAGCCTGTCTGCAAGCGTAGACTTCCCATGGTCTATATGCGCTATTATACTGAAATTTCTTATATGCTCTCTGTCCACCCTGCATTTCTATCTCTCCTACTCTACGACATATACAATAATAAATCCGAACTACCATTTTTTTAGGCGGTTCGGATTAATACTTGTAGCTCCTGAAGCGAATCGAACCTCCGACGCACGGTTTAGGGAAACCGACGCTCTATCCACTGAGCTACAGGAGCAAACGCTTCACCAATTATACATTAATAAATACGAAAAATCAGGCTAAAAACAACTACACTTTTAACTGCTTTTTCTTAGTTTTCAAAACATAGGTTACACTTTAAAAACATTTTCCGGATCAAAAATGATAATGTTATAATGCACCACAAAAAGAAAATATCTAAAATTTAAAATCCCGGCATGCTACCTTATGAGAAAAAGATGATATTATCAGAAATGTAGAACCTCACAACAACATGTTTGAACAGCTACCTTTTATTATTATAAAATAACCATCAGAGGTTAAAAACAAAGTGCACTTGCCTCACTATGCATTACAACGAATATATAGCGTATGATGTGAGAATATGTAAAATCGACAAGAGTTTAACTTACTCTAAAAATTACAAGGAGGAATCATGAAAATCTTAATTGTAGAAGATGATGAAAATATAGTGAGGGTTATCAGCGATAATCTTACAAAAATGAGGGTTATGATGTCCTTACTAGAGAATTTTAACGACGTTATGGAAACATTTAACAATTTCAAACCGCAGCTTGTACTTTTAGATATCGTGTTGCCTTTTTTTAACGGTTATTATTGGAGTAGCGAGATACGTAAGATTTCTACGGTTCCCATTATTTTCATATCTTCAAAGGCGGAAGATGGAGACATAGTGATGGGGATGCAATTTGGAGGCGATGATTACATAACAGCTCTCAAATATGGATGTTTTTAAACGCAAAGATACAGGCCGTTCTAAGGCGAAGCTACAATTTTGTAAATGAAATTGAATATTTGGAATCTAAGGATGTCCAACTCCACCTTTCAGAAAGCAGAATAGAACACTGCGATGCAGATCTTACGAAAACCGAACTGCTAATTATGGACAGCTTGTTCAGAAAACAGGGCGGTATTGCAAAACGCGAAGAAATCATGGACAAATGCTGGCAAAACAGCAAATTCATCGATGATAATACGTTGGCCGTGAATATAACCAGATTGAGAAAAAGCTTTTATAGCATAGGACTTACAGACTTCATAAGGACGAAAAGGCAGCGTACTTTTATAGAAAAGGAATGTACAAAAGGGTTTGTAAAATGAAAAAAGCAGGTAGCCTATACGGATACATCAAAAGCATACTTCCGTTCTCATTCTGCGGATGTATAGGTATATTTAAAAATCACCTTCTATATTGCGAATTTAAAAATGGAAATACTTCAAATGGCAGCGGAATTTATTACTTCATGTTGATCATATATATGATAGTTCATTTTATCTACATCGGAAAAATGTAACTTTAAAAGAAAGGCTGTCCAAAATTGAAGCCGAAAATAACGCCCTTAGAAGTAAAAATCTTTACGAGCGTAAAGATTTGCAGGAATACTTCCTCGCGTGGATTCATCAGATAAAATACCTATGTCACCGTCTCTAAACTGCTCTTGATGAACTTGAAAGATTCTGACACTGCAGAACATCTAAAGACGGAAATGCTTTTACATAGATCGTTATACGAATATGGCACTGGGATACCTAAACTCATTAATCATGAAAAAGATATGGATATCACTGCCGTCGAGCTTGACAAAGTAGTATCGCCGATTCTCAAAAGATACTCGAGGCTTTTTATCAGAAATCATATTTATCTTATTTATGAAAATATAGGTGATAAGGTGGTGGATTGATGCAAAATGGCTTTCCGCCCTACTTGAACAAATAATTTTCAAATGCAGTGAAATACACGAAAAACGGCAAAAGGAAATCGGTTTTGACAAAGAAAAGAATAGATTGGCAATTTCAGATAGTGGAATCGGTATACGAAGCGAGGACCTCCCTAAGATCTTTGACAAAGGATATTCCGGATTTAACGGAAGGCTAAATCAAAAATCTAGCGGTATAGGCCTATATATGGCAAAGCGAATCGCACATAAGCTCTCTATAACACTATAGATGGAGGTCCAGTAGGAAAAGGAAGCAGCTTATTTATTTTATTGAATATTACACGTTCCTTTCAATTTTGTAAGATTTTATTTAATAGTGTCACATTAGATAAATGCACTGAGCAATGAGGAATCTGATAACATATCCTCAGGTAAAGGAGGTCAATGATATGAGAATATTAGATGTAAAAAATGTAAGAAAAGTGTATGGTGGCACAGGCGGAAGAATTTCCGTAGAAGCACTGACAAATGTAAATTTTTCTGTAGAAAAGGGAGAATTTATAGCTATTATGGAGGTCCGGAAGCGGAAAAACGACCCTCTTAAATGTTGTTACGACTTCTTGATAAAGCAACGGACGGTAAAAATCTTTTAATCAGGGAGAAAGAGATCGAAAGCTAAGCGACAGCCAAGTCGCAAGCTTTAGAAGAAATGAACTTGGCTTTGTTTTTCAGGATTTCAACCTGCTTGATTCATTTACAAACAACGAGACAATGATGTATCTTCCGCTGGTGCTCTCCGGCATGGAACATAGGGAAATGGCAAAGAGAATTTTTGCTGATTCACGCAATTTAAGATTGAAGATATATTGATAAAATATCCGTATGAGATATCAGGAGGACAAAAAGCAAAAAGAATCGCCATTGCCAGAGCCTTAATAACAAATCCCGGATTAATTCTGGCAGATGAGCCTACAGGCTCTTTTGATTCAAGCGCTTCAGAAAATATAATGAAAATCTTTCTGAAAATTAATACAGCGTGACAAACCATCCTAGTGGTTACACATTCTTTCGAAAAGCGCATCGCATGCGGTAGAGTGCTCTTCATGCAAAGGACGGCATGGTTTATCATGAAATCTTCAAAGGTGCGAGAGTCATCAGGAATCTCATGGAAAGACCAGTGCAGCCCAATCTCATGCTAAATAGAAAGGAGCGAAATCATGGATACCAGAATAGTACAACCTTCCTTTCGAAATTTGAAGGCGAATAAAAATCTTATACATCCTGTTTATCATATCCACGGAATAATTGTAGGTTATTCAATATAATGATCAAATCTTTCGCAAAATGATTATGTAGCAAAACAAGACATAAATCACCACTGACGCTGCTACTTAGGGCAATTGTAATAGTGATTCTTTTCTGCCGTCTTCATCATATATGCATGAAATTCTATCTAAGAGAAGGAGTAAAAGAATATGCCTATACACCACCTGGGTTTAGAAAAGACATCAGAAGGATAATTTTTATAGAATACTGATCAACATGCTGATCATTTTCAGTATTCAGTACAGCATTGGGATAGTACTGGAAAGTTTTCTTTTATCATGCTAAACAGAGCAATGCACGATATGAATATAAGAGCTAATGGATTATCCGTTTTCGGGTTTTATTCACTCGTAATTACGATAGCATATATAGGCATAATTTTCCTGTCTCTATTTATAGACGGCTCACGAAATTTAAAGAAAATTTCCGCCATTGAACTCATGTCACAGAGCAAAACTCAAAAGAGAAAAGAGCTAAAATTAAAGTTTGTTCTGCTGTTACTCGGAATTATATCATTGGGGGCAGGTTTATACTTGCGCTAATGTAAAGGAACCACGGAGCCTTCTATATTTTTCGTTGCTGCAACACTGGTAGCTAGAGAACGTATTTACTCTTCACCGCCCTGTCCATCGCAATTCTTAAAATGATGAAGAAAATGAAAAGATATTACAGAGATTCCTGTCCATTTTCGAGGAATGATGTACAGAATGAAAAAGCACTGCACTCGGTCTTGCAAGTATCGCTAAATACTTAATAGGCGTAACTCATTACGATTTCAGCTACTACTATTAACAGCGCTATGCCTGCTCTTGTTTCGAGGGCAACAAAAACGATTATACAATACGCAACTCTATGACTTTTCCTGTAGACGTTCCACATAAAGGATATCGTCAGTAAAGCCAGAAAAATGACTTTAGTTTGCAAAAACTTCCGTAACTTCAAATGAAAAATCAAAAATTTTTCCATAAAAGGAAGAATTTTCTGCTCCTGTAATCAAAGATCTCGAAACTATCAAACCTATGCGATAATAATACTGATGGAGACATACTAATGCAGATATCTACCCTGGATTCCTAATAATAGACAGGAAGGAACTAATCTATCGCTTTAAAAAGAACCAAGCACTCATTACTCCAATCGTGATAAAACTGCTTGATATTAATTCATTAAAAACTGGGAGGCAAAAGAGATAATCAAGGTTAAAGATAACATCAACAGATTTATTACTAGTTGAAAATTACTCCATAGTAGTTCGAGGACTATATGGAACTCCAGCGATTTGGCAAAGCACCATCAATTTACTGGTACGCCCTACAGAAAAGTGAGTACGTCGACTCCTCATCTCTTAACGGGAGGATGGGATGTTAGAAAATGGTTCAACATCGTATCTCAATAATCTAAAGAAAAATCAGTAGCCAAAAGGATATTTATTGGAGACCAGCCGAAGTAAAGCCTGGATATACGATATATAACGGCTCTATTTCTTTGGGCATAATAGGTGCGTATTTTAATAGGAACCATTTTAATCACCTATTATAAGCAGATTTCGAAGGCCATGAGGATAGGCGGAACTACAGATAATGAAAAAGTCGGCCTTCCCGATGCCTTAATTAAAAAGTCTTCTTCATCACAAATCGTATGGATGTTTTTTATTCCGCTTATCGTTGCCATACTGCACTCAATGGTTGCCTCAAAAATAGTATATCAACTGCTTGGACTCTTCGGTTTAAATTCGCATATGAGTTACTTGAATGAGTATAGCCATCATAGTAGGGAAGCTTTTGCGGTAATATACTTTATCATTTTCAAACTACATCAAATATAATACTAAAGATTGCAAGACTAACTGAATAAAACCTCAACATTTACGTATATAAAACAGGCTTCGTATTCAAGTGTAATCGATGTTGCGGCAAGCTCGTTATTTCCAACATTTACATATGAAATCGATTTTCAATAACTCATACTTCATTTGTCAGAAGTTTCAAATGTATCATCCGAAGTTTTTCTTTCCTACTAAAACTCCCTACTACAAATGTGAGCACTAGATATCATATGCCCGTACTATGGCTGTAGTCCCGAACATCGACACTTTAAACTGATTCAGCAAAAACCCTACTACTCGACAAAGCATCGAAATCACAGCGCCTGCAGTATTTGCCTTCTTCACAATCCGACCAATAATAGGGCAAAGAATGCTACCTAAGACCACCATGGCAAATAAATTTATCCAAACTATCAAGTCCGGGTGGATAAACTGTAAATACGAATACTATTATGCTAACTACCAAAGTTGTGAAAAATAGACAGCTGACTTATCTTTTTCCTCGCCTGATGTATCTCTTTACGGTCGCATCCATCACATAACTGTGATGAGATGTCCTTCACTATCATGGGCAGATGCCAAAAGCACAATGAGAAACGGTAGACATTACAGCTGCAAAGTGGCGCCGTATGAATAACCCTGCCACAACAGGATGCATGCGTGCAATATCAACCTTTGGTATCACATGATCCGTAACTCCTTAGGTAAAGTAAGCACTGGCAGCGTAAACACCCCGGAAAATGTGCATCACAAGCATCAAAAATCCTACTATACGAACCGTAAATCATTGCTTTATGTAACGCCTTTGTATCTTTAAAGCCCATAGCTCTTACAGCAGTCTGAGGTAGCCCCAAGACTCCAATACCCACAAGCACCCAAAACGACATTACAAATGCTTTAGGGGTAGCACCGTCTCCGCAATATCGGACCAGTGCGGATTTGCGGTATTTAGCTTTGCAAGCAACATATCCGTTCCACCTGCTACATGAATAATCGTAAAAATCATGATAAAACCGCCAAGTACCATGATTATTCCTTGAATGGTATCAGTTATAACGACAGCTCTGAATCCCCCGAATGCCGTGTATAAAATAACTACGATTCCAAAAAGCGCCAGACCATAGATATAAGACAGCCCCTGTACCCTCTTGAAAGAGCACCTGCTCCACCTATAAACTGCGACATCATCTGTAATGAAAAATATTAAGACATATGGATGCAAGATGGCAACTGTCTTGACTGATACCTCTCTTTAAGATAATCCAAAACTCGTAACAGCTCCTATTTTTCTTTGATATCTCCGAATTTCTTGCCCAGTATCGCAAGACTATAAATGCTGTCAGCACCTGAACTCATAGATAGATACACCCAAGCAAGCCCCTTGGCACTAGGTATTCCGGGGCTTCGCATGAAGCTGCTCGCACTTGTACAATTGACTACCAATGTCATAGCAAGTGACAATACTGCGTCAACTTCTCCATTACCTACTCCTTGCATACGATAATAAAATATGACATATCCCTGAAAACTGCGTCGGAATATAAATTCACGCCCTATCTTTAAATAGGTGGATATCACTTTGCGGTTTGACTTCCTGTAGGACGGGCTTGCCATAATGCAAAAACACGAATTCCCTCAGAACATCGTAGGTTGAATTACATTATCCGACAAACACTTCAGATGACTGTACACCTTATTGAATAAGCATCAATCACGTAGCGCCCTATGTATGACAAATCTGTTTGTCAAAATCATTATAGCATAGCAATTGAAAATTACAATTAATTTTTCCCAAGTTTCCTTTGTTCTGCTCTTTTTATCCTCGCCCTGTAATGTGCATATGATAATATCAAGGATAAAACTGCATATGCTAATTCATATCCGCACCATTGTTGATAGTGAATCAAAAGCTTTCATCTGCATAGGAATTAATAACCGCTAGAATCATTATCTCAAAAAGATAAACATGCTGCTGCAATACAGCTTTCAAATTTAATGTCTCTCATGGCTATCATTTTTATCTAACATTTCCAACCTCCTTAAAACTCACTCTATCACCATTACGACTCTACCATGGGTATGCTATCTATTTCTATTTTACCACTACTCTTGAAAACTATCTTTTTCTACTCTTTTTATTTGATCTTATAATGTATAGCTCACGAATCTTTTATTTCATGCATCGCATCCTCAAACTGATTAACTAATGTAGATTATTATCTAAAGCTCACTGACTCTTCCATTAATTAGAAATATTAAAACCTCCTCTCGGTTTTGATATAACATGACGAGATTTTTACGCCATAGCATACTGTAAATCTTACTCTGATTTCTTATTCTGTTCTTTTTAATTTTCAGCCCTCATAATGCGCACTATGATATCAAAGTAGCTAGTATTAGTCAGTGTACCAATAACACTTTTCAAATACAAAAATTTGATATCAGAGTACGCAACTGAGCTGATAAGCGCCACAAAATTAAAAACTCATTAGAGAAACACAAATAGCACTGCTTTGCCAATCAACTGCAAACCTCAACCATGCTAAAGCCGAATCTTCTGTTATCTGACATTTTCTAAGCTCCTGATCCTTGAACATAAACCACTGTTTTTGCCCTGTTTCGCCAATACTCTATGTCATAAACTTTTTATACGCTCTTTTAGTTACGCGAGCTATCGCTAGTATATTTTTCATAAGTTTCTCCCACTCTTGCCTACTAATCAATATTCTTCTGTAACTGCAACATTTGGAGTATCATATTTCACAACTCCTTCCGGAAGAGCATCCGTAGATCTTACTCTGATTTTTATCCTGTTACTTTTTGTTCTGCTCTTTTTATCCTCGGCCCTATAAGTGCATATGATAATATTAAAGATCGAAAACTACACATACTATTAACTCACATGCCACAGTTGTTACTAGCATATCAAATTCTCACCGGTATCGAAAGGCTCTGATTGCCTTTTAAACTATAATGTAGATACAATGCTCCCTAAAAACTATTTTATCAAAGCTGCGCGAATATTTCTTATTTCATTTATCATATCTTCAAACCGATCTGGCGTTATTGATCGCTCATCGCTGAGCGCCGTATTAGGTATTGTGAACCTCGATCATAAGCCTGTCTGCGCCGGCTGCTACTGCCGCCTTTGACATGGCAGGCACTAAACTTGCAATACCTGTGCCACAGACTTGGATCTACGATCACGGCAAATCGCGTCATGGACTTCATATGGCACGGCGGTGAGATCAAGGTGTATCTGGTTATATCGGAAAAGGTTCGTATCCCTCCTTCATAGAGATCACATTTGGGTCCTCTGCACAAATATATTCTGCACTTTTTAAAAATTCTTCTATGGTTGCAGAACTTCCTCTCTTTAATATAACGGGTTTGTTGTACTTCCCTACCGCCTTGAGCAGTGGATAGTTTTGCATATTTCGAGATCCTATTTGAATCGCATCTACATTTTTAAAATGCTTAAGTGTCAAAACATCCATAACTTCGTGACAATCGGAATGCTGGGCAGCCTCAGATGCCTTCTCATGCATAGTCCCTCAAGCTCCAGCCCTTGAAATGAGTACTGTGAAGCTCTAGCTTGGGATGCCCGCCCTTATGGGACATCCGCACCTATGGAGTTTTAGGCTAGCTCAAGCCTGAGAGCATCTCTTCACTCTCGACCGCACAAGGACCTGCAATCACGGAAAATCTGCTGTCTCCAAAGACATGCAGTCCCAATAGCTCCCGGTGTATATTTATCTCTTCGTACAAAAATTTTCCCATTCAAAACCCCGCTTATTAATCTAATTAAAAGCTTCATACTATTACACACTCGTCATATATTGTACTACCACTTACGTACTTAAATTGATACCGCACATGCCGGCTATGGTAAAATATCATTACTTTGAGAGTAATACCAGAAGGTATAGGTCTATAAAATATGGAACGATCAGTATATAGAAATAGAAATGCTAAAACCACGGTGATTTTCCTGAGCGAAATTCATCATTGCCACCAAAAGATTTAAGGGATATTTTAAATGCAGATAAAATCAGCGGTGATATCGTAATAATACATGACGAAAAATGTTCGGTGAGTTCATGTTATTACCCAAAAGCCTTTGCTGTCAAGGCTGTCATCTCACTCTGCTGATAACAAGAAAAATACGGATACGTACTTAGAGATAATATCCGGACTGCGTCACTCAATTTTAAGAAAAATGATATGCTGGTAGCTGTTGGAGGTGGCAGCACGACGGACATAGCGGGGTTTGCAGTACATATAAACGAGGTATCGATTTTGCAATAATTCCTTCAACACTGCTATGCGCCAGTCGATGCAGGACTCTGAGGTAAAAACGGCATCAACACTGCCGAGGCCAAAAATCTAATCAAGTATTTCTGATAACCGAAATATGTGATAAATGACTTTCAATGTTATCTGACTCAATAGTGAGCTTATATATGAAGCAACTGCAGAGCTTATCAAAATGGCTTTGCTCGGCAATGATCTCTCTTAGTATTCTTGCAAATTCCGATGCAAAACGATGAAAGCACCATCTTTGATAACTTTCTCAAATTGTAAAAAGCGCCACCGATCATGAAAAATCGTGTGTAAAGACATTTATGATATGGACGAAAAAGAAAATTCCTAAACTTCGGTCATACATTGGAATGCGATAGAGTCTTATTCTAAATATAAAATAAGTCACGGTAGAGCTGTAACATATGGAATGATCAGTCATGTAATCTGGGGCTTGCTTGGAAATAACTCTCACAGAATTCAGCGTTCATTAAATTTCATTGAAACACACGGCTTCGATATTACATTTAACTTTAGCATATGAAAACCTCAGGATCATGTATTTAGATAGAGTCACAGGACATCCTCATTCATAATACCTGGAAGACATACATAGCAATTTACCATCGTAAATATTCCCCGATGAATTAAAGGACTATTATGAATACTGATACTATTACATCCTCAGAGTCTCGACGGCAGGATTCCACTGCACCCTTCAAGTCATATCTTCTACAGGCTCATACAGCATCCTACCTCTCCTGCGATGACCCCTACCCTGCACTTACTTTCGATGAGTTTGAAAGAAATCCAAGACCTTCATCACTATAAACGGCATGAATGCCTTTATTATCTTCAGATAACAAACAGGTATTTACAGGCGAAAGCGCATCTACCCTAAGAATGCTGCTCCTATAGCTCTTGCCAATAAACCCTCTTAAACTCATACTCACATCACTCTCAAAAAGACCGATTAAATTTTTGTGACACTCTCACGGATGCAGCAACATGCACCATGTTTTGACGAAAACGATCGCCTAAACATCGATGTAACAGGGAAAATAAATCCCGGCACATACTACACTCGATACTGCAGTCTCTTCCTTAGCACATATCCGGCTTCTTTTGCCCCTATCGCTCCTTTGATAAACCCCTGTGAATTAACAGTAAATGAAAAAATTTGGATAAAAAGCTACATAAAGTATAACCTTAAACGTGATAAAACAATCTGCATCGCTATCATATGGAAAAGTTTCTAAGATCGCTATGTCATCAACATAGACGGAAAGGCAGATATACTTTCACATACAATATTTTATCTACATAGAACCTGATTTTTCAAATCTTGCTCCATGGTCATAGCAAGAGCAATAGGATCTCACAAAAGCATTACGCTACTGATCTCCCCTCTTCATCACCGCAACTGGATTCCTATACGAAAATAATAAAATGCCTGTGAGTGATACAATGAACAGAGAAAAGTGTCCGCTTAAATTCATGGGAAGAAAAGCTACACGATAGACATTTCAAAGAGCCTCGATCTTTCCTCCGCTATGCGTGTTGGCCGCATTTTCAATACTAAAACACTGTTTACAAACATAGATAAACTTAAGATTAGAAAGCGATAGAGAACCATGCAGGATATTTTAGAAAAGATAAATATCGATACGAGCATTTCAAAAAACACGCTGCTAATAAACGAAATCCTGAATCAGCTTCTTGCAGATCGCCCAAAGTATAATTCGATTTTAAACAGCTACGGCGATTGCGTAGATCGTATGCCGCAATAATACTGTCTTGCAGTAGCTGAACACGCCTATACATCTATGCGATGCAGGTGCACTGATCGTATCCACGCTAGAAGAATTCCGTCACTCGGAGGAGTATGACATCTACGTAGCACGGTAGTAGCTTTACAATACGCATTGACGGCGCTTCTCCCAGTGATTTGTATAGATGTCTCATAGATGGAATTCTGTAGGATCCACCTAAGTGACAGCGACTTATCAGGAGCTTCTTTGGCCGCGCGTCGCCCAGTCATCAAAGTAGGCTCCATCTGCAAGGCGCGTTGGTGATACGCCTACTAGTAAAGGCACTATCGCGCAGCCAAGATACGATGACGTTACGGCAGCATGGTATGCAAGGTAGAAAAGCAAAGACATAAACAGTCGGGATTGCGAGGTTGTCAGCAGATGCGAGACCCTCCCACGTTGATCTTCCTGCAATGATAAAATATGGCAGCGATGTTGAGCTCTAAGCGGAGGTGGCGCTTTTTCGGGTAGAATGACCGTTGCTGTGGTATTAGCCCGGGCGCAGCCGCATCAGTGCTGAAAAGGAAAAACATCTTTACCGGAGCGCATCTTCTGCTGCGTGCAGGAAACTCACGGAGTTAAGATAAAAGATAAAAACGCAATCGAGCCTAGAATCCTCGACATCTTAAATTCAGCAAATGATCAAAAATCCGATTCCTCGTGCATCCTGCAAAAACTTGAATATAAACTTGCAAATAAAATCTTTCCATGTATTATGGATGCTGCAGGCAGCTATGTGGATAAGAAATTGCAGGCTTGGCACACACACGTGATTCAATAGGCTCTGTAATGGTGAAGCTTGGTGCAGGGGCGTCCCTCGGAGACTCGGTGGAGCACCTCTCGATAGACTCGATTGCAAAAGCTGCCGCATTGCTGCCGCCATCCTCTGTGAAAGCGGTAGACATAGGTAAGGGCGTAGACTTGAGCAAGTCCACCGGCTCATGCACAAAACGATGTATATGAAATTACAACTAAAAGACGGCATCACCTATAACGGGCTTTAAAATAAGAAGCAAACCCACAATTCCTGGAGGCATAATAGGGCGGGCCTCCAGTAACGGAATGCCCATGACTCTCAGAGCCTTTGCAAACCTGCACTGAGCATCAGCAAAACCCAAAACTACATTAAATGTAAAACACGCAAGCCTTCTGAACTGAAATGCCGAGGGAAGGCTGATTCATATGAGGCGAGTGCGAGCTGTACTCTGTGGTAAAATCCGTTATTTCACTGTGCCATATTGGATGAAATGCTGGCCAAATAGAATATACGGAGGAAAATAAGCTCATGAAATCATATAGAGATGAAATAGATAAGATAGATGAAACCATTAAAAACTTGTGGAGGCTGGACGTGAGGGAGAGAAAAGATAGCTGCAATAAAGCGGCAAATGATAAACCCAGCCGGATTTACCTCGCAGATTAGGCCGCAAATTTTCAGACGATGAACTCCCTCACATTAAGGACGAATTATCTGCCGTCACAAAACTACTCATCATGTCTTCTACGATCCATGGCATGAACGTGATATGCGAAAACTTGCCCGCGTGCACGGACTGGCAGGGCGCAACATATCCTCAAGTCTATCTCCCAAATTGCACTGAACTGTTCGGTCCATATGAATATGGTTTATCTCGATATGAATAACTAAAATCTCGAGTTTATCCCAAAAATAAAAAGACTTTTCAGGGATAAAGGCCACACGCCATCCAAAATGGTGCCCTTTGCGCCGCTAATATAAAAAGTGAATATGCTGAAATTATCTAATTCTGTATATAAAACACGCTGATAAATAAAATCCGAGGAGTTCTACATGGATTCAATACCGATGTCATTGACTCGAAAACACACTCTGATGAACATACGGACTCCATAAAATCTACATAGTGCTTGGAAATGGTGCAACCTCCAAGGTCTGCATGCGTCGCACTTTCAAATAAGGGCACAGATAAAATCTGGCATTGCAGAATCGAAGTTAACAAACGCTACTTTTAAATCACTGCATATAAGCTTGCATAAATTTCGAAAAATCTCTGCACTCAAAAAGCGTAGTCGTAATTATAAATACCACCCCCGAAGACAGAAAGTTCCATGTCTTCCTGTAAAGACTCCATCCGATGTTAAACCACTACTGATATGAATTATTCCCTTCGCACATTCAAAACCTTGATGCGTGGTCGCAAAAGAGATGGGCGCTAATTCTATAAACTAGTCTTCACCCTCATACACCAGGGTATTGCAAGCTTTCCACTATATTCTGTAGCGCCTCCCCTTTTAGGCTCTCTTACAAAGAGCTGAAAGCCTTCTGCCATGAAGTAGTAGGCTTCTAGGCAAATCTCTATCCAAATCCACGAAAATATATGGAGAGCTTGTGGCTTAAAGTACATAATCTCTGATAATATGTGCAGTGCCCGGATGCGGCAAGTAGCAGGTGCAAAAAGACCTGAGGTCAAATGAAGGTGTCAAACCTGTAATTTGACAGGTTAGACCGTAAGATAGAAACTGCACACTCTCAAATGAAATCCATAGTGAGCACAAAATTTCAGGGAAATGAGAGAGAATCGATAGCACGCCCGACCCTTCCGCAAAACGGTGGCCATATAATTGCTACGGAGGCGGACTTGTAGAAAACAAAGCTCTTGTGAAAGCCTCTGCAAACGTTGCATCGTAATACACATAAAGACAAACCCAAACGATCTCAATACTCCTGAGAACCAAGCCGAAGACCTCTGTCAAAATCCCTGCTTCAATTTCAATGCTCTGTGAAATAAACGTAGTCTCTCTATGAGCTATGCAGCGATTATACGGTGAATAAAGACAGATGCCGCTCTTCAAACTGGTGACAGCTGTAACTACCACAATTAAGCCATAACAGCTACCTGATAGATGATAAGTCGCTCATGCCATATCGCACAGATTCCAACTACATAAACCGAGCACCCATGTCTCTACTCTGGCAGTGCTCATCATCTCATTCCTTTTTCCACCTGACTTATCTTTAAGTTCCCCTGATAATGCGGGATCTATCTCCTCTAAAGTCCCAGGGCGGCTGTGATCCAAGTAGATCGTGTTTTAACACCTTTCCATTTAGAGACACCTTGCTTATATAGGCGTAAATTATTTCCCTTAATGTAATACTTTCTTTATCTATTTTACTTATTTTGTCTATGTAAATTCTATCTATGCTATCTGTAAATTCATGTACTGCTATAACCGCTTTTTCCCTCATAAAGATACCTGTTTCTGCACACTCATCATAGGCGAGCGCCTTTCAAATTTTAGAGATAATCTTTATTATTAAAATGCCTTTGAGCAGTAGTAAACAGTCCCTGTCTAATTGTCCGAATTCTCCACATTTATTCCTTTTCGACATCCCGCCGCTAAATTACACGCATGGATGTTTTTATCTTGCTTTTTAAACCCATGTTATCCTATCTTACATACTGCGAATTGAATACGATCCCATGTTTTATCTGCTTTTCATCCGCTTCGATTGCGGGGATATGGTCTCCATACATTACAAGTACTACATCTTCATTTAACTTTTACCTTTCGCAGTCACTGCTTTGCTAAAATTCATCCATTCGTTAATCTGGTTGGAAATAATATCTGTATGCCCACTCTTTGCTGAGCCGGCTCTGCAGCCAGCTGCTTTATCTTAGGAGCTCTCAATGTCCTCTTCAGGACTAATGCGTGCGCCCTGTAAATTGTAAATCAAAATGTAATCACTCCTCAGATTTAAGCGCTCTCTATTGCGTATTTTAAAAGCACATCATCACGCCCTTTGGCGTACTGTTGACCTGTCTATGTATTCAAGGACAAACGTATCGGAAACCCAGTTTACTGAACACCTTATTTCGGTCATAAAACTTCCCTATGACTGTGTATTGTAAGGGATTTATAGCCTGCTTCAAAGGCAGTGCTCTCACACGTTTTCTCTTGCAGGCTTTTGCATGACATATCTACTCCGGCCTGAAAATCTAACACTCTTACTCAATTTCATATCTGGTATTTGATGTACTCCCACCTACTGCAGGCAGCGGTAAGAAGTCCTGATGAATATTCCTCATGAGTCACAGGTAATATGGCATTGCCCTGGCTGAGCTTAACCCTTTATGTTTCAGAAACGGCAAAGACTGAGCTGTGTATGGGGATATTAGCTTTTTCTTGTTATTCCCCTTCCGTATGGCTTGGATTTTTAACGATCTTATCTATCAATTCCTTTGAATAATCATCAGCTTGGATATTCCATCGCTCACTCCACGTCGTCATGAATCCATATGGCACACTGTTATTCTATATGCGTATGCTAGATTTCCAAAGAATGTCTGAAGTACTCCTGCTCTGTAAAATCCTTCATGCTGCTTCTAGCATAATGCTGATAATTATTATGACTATCACCAAATTTCTGCCTGTATGGAACTCCTCTGTATCCAGCTTCTTTCCTTCTTGAATAAAAAATATAAAAATAGCAGTACTATCAAGCAACTGCAGCTTACTGAGAAAGTGCAATTACCTTAATGGATAAATAATTGGTTACTACTCGAAAATCCGTCTACAACATTTCTAATATCTCGGTGGTGAACGGTGTCATTTGATTTGTAAGGAGCACCTGCCTATAGTACCTAAAATAATCCAAAAGCTAGATGATACAGAAACACTCACCTTTAAACAACATTCATGCAGATAATACAGCAATATGAGGAGTACATTCGCAAGCGTACGGAGCGGATTACAATAAAAATTGCATTGCCTTGACCACTGAAAACCTTGCAAATATCTCGCACATATTTGCTAAAATCACATAATAGCTACCACTGAGCTAAGGTTTAATATAGCCGCCTTCCTAAAATTCTTAAACTCACTTTACTAAATTTCATCTATCTTTCCAATAATTATTTATATCAGATCAATTCGCTATCCCCTGCATATTGCCGTAATGTTAATTCTTAAGTCAGCTGAGGATCTCATTCCTGCTTGTTTAAAATCTTAACTAATCTTCTTTTCAAACCATTTATTCCGAATAACGAATTTATCAACGTTTCTTTCTTCATTAAAACTTTTAATACACTCAACAATAACTTTGCCTTTACAGCCACAGGATTCTCCGTATGCCTTTGAGTCTGACCACGCAGAGTCCAATTTTAGGTGCAGGATAAAACAATGTTTACTTACATCAAACAGCCTTCTGTTCTCACTATAATACTGTACTAAGAAGTGTCATTGCGCTGCTGTCCTACCTCATTGTCAAATCTCTTTGCAACTTCTGGCATCATGATAACGATCTCTGCAGCCTGTGGCACCTCTCATGGAGCCATATAACAATTGCGGTAGTGTAGCATGGATTCCTGATTACCTTTACTGTATCTAAAAAGTCATCCCCAACATTATACTTAAAATATATCCTGATTTACAATTTTATGTTACGTAATGAGATAAAGTGCTGTCAAGTATACAGGTATAAGTTTTTAACCAGTTTCAACTGCTACCCTGGCTACCGTTTTTTGATATTTCCCTTTGTTATGTACTCCCATGCCTGGTCCTATCTCAAGTACTCTGTCCGAACTTGTAGTCTGTTGAGTCCTCGTAATTCTTTGAACTATATTATAATCTATCGCACCTTGCCTGTACCTTTATTCGATTTAACACAAAGCACGCATGCTGTTTTATAGTACAGACTTAGCCAACCAGTTTGCAAACTTATATCCTCTTCTTCATGTCTAATATTTTTTTTCAATCTATTAATAGATGCTGTAAAATTTATACGCTTTTAAAATTCTTAATTGTTATCCTGTGCCCAAAGCCCTACTCTACTTTCTTTCCTGTTGGTTTTGTGGCTTCTTCGATCTGTGATTCAATACGATAGTCCTATTACTCCTTTTCTGTCTTTGTTTGCTCACTGCCGCTTAGCTAAACGCTCTTTCGATTAGTGCATTTGTTATGCTGCGAACATCGCACTTTTCCAGTCCCTATATTTTCCTTTTTGATATAGCTTCACGCTCTCAATATATGCCATGCGGCGCCCTCAGGATATCTTTCCTCAGCGTTGCCACGAATATTTCTGCCTGCAAAATCCCGGACCCAGTAAGACTATAAACTCTGCTCCTTATATGCGAGTCCAGCTCTGAAGCTGCGTCCTCCGTTATACCATGTATCCATGCGTTCTCTGTAGTGATACCGTCCACTGCTCATCACGGCTCTGTAATTGTCGGACCTGCCTTCTACTACAATTGATTGACCTCGACTTTTGCTGTCAACTCATACACCGTCTCCTGGCTCCTTTATATACTTGGAGTCTCTCTTGCCATCTCCTCATCGTATTCCTGGATTTCATTTTTCTATGGTATTCTGAGTTCTCGCTGTTGCTTCCAACTGTATTTTCTGTTTGCTCTGAGCCTTAAGTTCATTTTAGTACTATTGTAATTATCTCGATCCTGCAAGCAGAGCAATGAGCAAAGCAATGACGACAAAGGTATTCTTCTTCTTCACGCACTATGGCTTACGGCTTTTACCCTAGCCAGCACTGTAGCGCCTGATATATCATATACATTTGCAACACATCTTTGTCAATGTAATCCCTGCTCTACACTACTCAAAACCGCTCAGGGTATAGCTGTCAGTTCCTTGAGCGATTCCAAAGAGTCGCTACCACCCTGCTCTGTCCTCTTTATGTAATACCCTTCCAAGCGTCCGTGTCCAGCTAAACTTCATCACCGTGCCTCCGTCATCCTTTATAAAACCAGTCTACTGCAGTAGGTGCATGTGGAATTCCGCTGTCTCCAGTGTTTACCGTCATTCAACTGTAAAAATGCCTTTACGCAATCCTTTTCTATTCTGCGTGTCCTCGTAAAACCCTAAAAACGTAGCAGATGCTACTATCGGGTTTAAGCCCTACAGCATTTCTGCTGCCTCTTATAGAAAATTCTTCTTCATTTGGAAGGTATATTGAGCCTTTCATTGATTGCCCTCATGAGGCCTTCCTGATTTATCAACTTCACAACCCTCGTGACACGGAACCATGGACTGCTCAAATGTATCTATCGAGGTTTATACCCTACCATCACCCGCCTATCGCATTGTTTCCCGCATCTATTAAAATTCATGCATCTTTTCAAACGCTTCTCCGTCATGAGATCATCGGCATTTACTGCTTAAGGACAGCTCCACTTATAAGCATATCCCTCGCTGAATAGTTACATGCATGCCCCGCGAGGCTTTTCTCTATGCACTGCATTGATTTTGCCGATATCAGCCAGCATGTCTTGATAAGCATATTCACATACGACATGTTTAGTCAATTCTTCCCTCTTACAAGCTCTTGGGTCTCACTATATCTTCGTTTCCTGTCACGTATTACCTTGGTCGAAACCTGCGAGCTCTGCACGCCTGTGCTGAGAAATCTGGCATCGTTCTCGCCCGCGCTCGTTAATTTATCTCGCCTGCTCTTTAGCTCCATACCTGCTGCCGGGCCGCCGCCCGACTATAATTACCAATGATGTATGTTCCTATCTTCCCTTCCGGCTCAATTCGTCAAACCATGTGCTTCCAGTGTCCTGTCTTTGTCCGGTAAAATCGCCCGTATGCGAGCAGTCTGCTGGTCTCGCTTTGAATATTTTAGCAACGTCCTTCCGTGGTCTGCCCTATTTACAGTCAAATAGCCGCCTGTGAACACTCCTGCACTTCATCCGCAATATTTCTGTAAAAATTCGGGTCCACTATTACACCGCCATCAAGGGCAAGATGCGGATCAAACCTACGCACTGCTGGGTCTGTGCTATCTGCTATATACCTGCCGCCTTATGCGCGTGGATTGCTTTACTCATTATATCACAAAATTTTTCGTCTGCAAAGTTCCTCTTTGAAAAGATCCCGACTGCCACGATGCGCATCAGCTTCAGCGATTTCTGATTCAGCTGCAAGCTCCAATGCGTCGCTACTTACATGTCTGAAAGCGCATTCTGCACCCGGGATGGTTTTGCTGGTTATCCTTATGGACTGGTGCCGTGCAAAGATCCCAGTACGCCAGATTTTTCGCGGTTTCTGTTTTGAAGCACCTCAATCTTTCCAATGTCTTCTGCAATGCAGTTCGCTAGGTTTCAAACGAAAATGCTCTCATCCACCTTCGTTCAAATCGGTAAAACATTGCTCCCATGATGTATGTAGGCTGTTTCGTGTGTAAGTCTCCAGTGCGAGAATTGAGTCGTATTTCCTGTACATCTTCTCCAGCTGACCTATCGCTTGCCTGGCGAAAGCGCTTTGCTTTGCCGGAGCAAAAGCTCACTTTGCTTGACATTCCTGCGTGTCAAAGCAAAAGCGTGGTAAAACTGCCTCCTTGCGCATCTTCACGCCTGCATGCGCAAGTGCGGCGCTTTCCTGCCCTTCTAAATGTGCTTCTAGTCCTTTGCGCAGAACATCTTGCTCGCCTTTGTTGTGCTGCATTACCTTCACCTGTTTTCATGCCATTGGCTTTGTTCCGCCACTCCTTCTGGGCGGCGGATGCGGTCTGGCCTTCGAATCCCAAATTTAAACAGCTGTACAGCGTTTCCCATGCAGTAAGGCAGACATCCAGTCCTATGAGGGTCTCGCATGCGCGTCCGCAGGGATGTCCTGCACAAGCTTCTTCATCGCCTTGTTCGAGATCTTCTGCACTTTGGCCCGTCTGCACAGTATTCCTATTCCTCATTTGCCATGAGCAGCCAATATTCTGTTTACTATAAATCCGGACGTCTCTGCCTGAACGGAGTTCTGCTGATTTCTCCTAGTCATCCCGATTATTTCTTTGTACAGCTTTCCATCCGTAGCAGTTTCAAAGCCGGTACCTCTACCAGCTTCCTCGCAGGCACCGGATTGAAGAAATGCATGCCGATAACTTTTTCAGGATGTTTCCTACGCGCCGCTCTCTCTCTGCTTATGAGACAACGAAGTATGTATTCGTTGGTGAATATGGCATCTTCCTTTTGCAGATTTCTTGCATCGATCTGGTGTTTGCCAATTCTTTTGCCTCCATATTCTCGCGTGGTCGCTTCTCTGATGATGTCTGGAGTCCTTGACATATCGTTCTGTGGAGATTTGTGGCTTTGATAAAAATTCCCGGTTCATATCAGCTTCCTGCTTATCCCTTTCAGCTGCCATCTTGGAGTAGGTTCTTCTCTATCTTTGCCTTCCCGTGATCGATAGAAGATTCTCTTCTTGCCCTCATCGCACTGACTTCGTAGCCGCGCAGCAACGCTCGAGCTTTCATGCCGTCATTGTCAGCCTGCCCTAATACACCAATCTTTTCGCCTTCACCCTCCTATCGCTCATACATTAAAAATCCTAATTTAATCGTATTTTCGAGCCACCTGTAACATAATTTATTTGTGCCTCGTCTACAGGATCGCAGTAACATCGAGGTCCAAGCTGCGCCAAGGTTTTGTCATCATTCGGCAAAAGAAATCAGTGTCAAATGAAGTTTACAACCCTTAAGTTAGCTTTTGAGACTTTCTTCCACAATCTTGCAAGTATTCTGAGTTCACGCGATACTGCTACAGCGCATCCTGTATCTCATTCATTCTATCAGAACGCCTGTTTAAAACATTTAGCTTTCAGAATTTTGTCGCTTTCTAAAAATCTCGGAGCTATTATGTGCACTTTCATCGTCTATGTTAGCTAGCATTTTATCTTGTACGAAGATCAAGTGGCTGCAGATGCTACCATCTTTTCTGGAACTTACCGTATAGTATTATCTCTATGTCCGGTCCACTCGGATGCAAGATGTCTCATATTGCCCTTTGTTTTCCCTTATGATCTTTCTTTTTCTTTGCGATTTTCAAAGCGCCTCAACTCTCTAGCTCTATCTTCTGCCGTGATGTATTTCATCCAGCAGTAATTTGCTTTCCTATGTCGAGTGGCGATTCTAATATCATCCCCCTTTTACCAATATATTCGCCATTAGTGAGGTGTCTTCTTATCACTCCTGTTGCGCAGCCTGTTTTACAACCTCTTCTGTATCCGTATACTGAAGCTCTGTTTACTGCCCATGTCCGCCGTGATTTATATATGCTCTCTCTTCTACCGTTATTTTCCCTATTATTCATGTTACTGTAGGAAACTTTCATATCCCTGTTGTAATTTGCAGAGCTATATCTACTAGCCTTTTCGAATGATGTAGGGTCCACCATAACCACGTCCTGCCGCTATAAGTGCTGCCCCACTAAGCTTTGCATTTACAGGGTACTTTACAGGGAAAGATTCCATATGAAAGGTCTCAAACTTGGCATATGACGCCTTTGTTCGCTCATTTTCGTATCGGGCGGTAAAGCTGTGATAGACAGGCGCGTCTGCCGCTTCCACCCGCCAAGGCCCCGATTACCACTACCAGCAGGCGGGTAGTTTCTAATCATCTCACTTTATGCCGCATCCTCATCTAAAGCTTACTATAATATCAACATCCTCGCGGATAGCATCCTCGTCGCCGTCTGCTTATATGTACTTTTATGTCCCGTTGTTGCACATCTCCTACTAAAGGCTACTATTGTATTTGGGCCTCCTGTTGTCGGGTGATTATGGCTGTTTATACTAAGTCCGTTGCTCCTTGACTACATCTAGCGAGGCGCACTGACTTCAAGGTCGTATGTTATATGAGTCGCGCCCTTGCCTTTTACTCGTAGTGATCTCACCCGGAACAAACGCAGACGAGTGATTTCGGCTTGATCTTTTAAAGTTTTGAAGCACTTTCTTATCTTTGCATTCTCACTCGTCTCCTGAGCACTCTTGCAGCATGTGTATCCTCCCATGTTTGCCTCTCCAAATTGAGGTACAATCGTTCTGCTACTGTGTAGGCCTCTATGCGTTCTATATATAAATTCTCGTCTGCTGTCTTTGTAAATATTTTTGTGAGTCAAAGTCCTTTCTTTTCATATTACTCTTCAGCCTACCTGGCTAACCTTATCACCAAAAAGCAAATGTCGATACTAAAAGCATGATCACCAACAGCTCAAGCACCTTTGCTACAAGACTATAATGTTCATATCCTTAAGTCACAAACATTTTTATAATGTGGTTGTTTCATCCCTTGCCGTCCTCTTATGGCATTATGCCAAGCTGTATTCTATATCTGTTATCAAACTTCCTCGCCCTTCAGGCACTATGTTGTTGTCCACGCATCCGTTTCCACGTAATGTCGAGATCTCCCATTGAATTGTCCATGACGAATCTGCTTTACTAGGTGTCAAAGCAAAATCTTTTCTTGCAACGTTCCCTTATCATCCTCCTGGTTAAATACTCTCGCCGCTTACTTACCCCTGCAAATGTATGACCAGCCCTCCTTATCCGGCAGCGCTTTCATCCTACACAAGGTTTGTCCACCCGTCTACCTTGAGTGACCTTTCAGCACTGCCACCATCTCGACTCTGAGACTTTCTCTGTCCTTCGCAATGCTGCATCTACATGCACTCCCTTTATAGGTTTCATGTCCATAATTTATTATCCTTTCTAACAGCTCTTTATTTGCAGGGCCTGCTTGCTTCCCTATAATTTCTGTACATACTTGTCTCCGTAATCCCGCATTGTATTTACCTCATTGATTAAGCCATTTCGTGCCATCGCCTCACAAACGACCCACCCTGCAAATGCCGCACAATCTGTATGCTCCTAGCTGCTCTCTTGCTCGCACGTCCTCATCTGTTCTTCACTTATATCTGCCGGTATTATGATTGCCGCATTCTCACTCGAATGATACTCTGCATCCAAGCATCGTAGAACTCTGCTCGAGGGCGTATCTCACCTGCTACCGAAGCCCATCAGGTCCGTTCCTGAGAAAACCTGCTATCCTCAAACTTCTTCCCAGTGTGTTTTCTCAATTGTCAATCTGTAATCATATTGAGCATGTCTATCGCTTTTAATTTTTCGTGCGTCCTTTACTTTATACCGCACTGGGTCCCGAGTGTAGCGGTTTTACAAACATCGGAGAATGTGGAGGCTTCTATTCTCTAGCTCACGCTCCCGTGCATCCTGCACTCTTTTCTTCCAGCGTATCTATATTTCACCGTCTTGAGTCCTGCATGCTCAAACAGGCTTGGTAATAACCATCCATATAGCTATGGCAGAAGCAATGCAACATTGGCAGCTCACGGGGCATCACGCATTTCAAAAAGCCTTTGAATTTTGCCACTACCGTACAGACCGTGGCTGACAGGCCACGATATCCACATCGGTGAGGGGTGCATCTGTCGGCACAGAGATTCTGGCCTCATTCTTTACATCAAAGCTTCGTGAAAATCTATACTGCCATCAATCCACCCATGCCAATTTCCTGAGTTGTCTCTATAGATATTTGCAACTCGACCAACACTCTCGCTGCGCTTCATGAACCCCGCCGATATGCAATGAAATCGTACGGCGCGACGTCCTCCAAAGATAACCGCCACCGATCTGACATTTCTCCCATCATGCATCCTCACGTATTTTCTCTCTTATCTTTATATCTTCTGTAAATGTCACTTTTACTGCAAAGTAATGCAGACCGTTTTCAATGTCTTCCTTGAATCATGTGTCTGTCTAAAGATGCCCAGTAGCTAATAAGGCGCTTCGATATCTGCTCTGGAACAATCGCATTCATATATGCATTCCCTTTCCTCAAGTACTGCAATGGAAATTCTTCGCCCTGTCTCCTTTGAATACATGCATTACAAATTCTGATAGCATCAATGCTTCTATAAGTCTTTAAGTCTGGTTTTAAATCTTTTTACTTAAGGTTTCGACTGCCTCTATTGCCTTTCTGCTCCGCCTCAGGCATCATTTCGTATTATAACCTGGCTTTGATTCCGATAAGCGCTTTACCATCGTGTGCTCGGAACATAAAATATGCCACTAAATCTTCTACTACCTCTCTACTATCAAGGCCTATACTTCCTGTATAAGGCTCCTTCGCAGCCCAACTTATCTTTGATGACGGTTAGATTGCCTAAGCCTGTTGCCCTTCAAGATCCATGCCGCTCTCTCTCTCTCTCTCTCTCTCTCTCTCTCTCTCTCTCTCTCTCTCTCTCTCTCTCTCTCTCTCTCTCTCTTTCTCTCTCTCTCTCTCTCTCT